>ERZ859980.1183-NODE-1183-length-11258-cov-1.533161_pt1 | contig 11258 bp, 11 predicted proteins | sample MGYA00509984_ERZ859980 | MGnify/ENA primary metagenome ERZ859980 (study PRJEB30046, sample SAMN00715173) | human gut metagenome | study: EMG produced TPA metagenomics assembly of the A metagenome-wide association study of gut microbiota in type 2... | reverse complement strand
TTTAGAGCAAAAATGCCAACAGGTACAGGTGTATGGCCTGCAATGTGGATGCTTCCAAATGATTCAGTATATGGTTCATGGCCTTTATCAGGAGAAATTGATGTATTTGAAGGACGTGGACGTACACCAAATATGGTATTTGGTACATTACATTATGGTTCACAGTGGCCAAACAACATTAACTCATCTGATGCGTTTGACATGACTAAAAATGGAAATGTTAAAACAGGTATTGATGATTGGCATGTATACAGCGTAGTTTGGGATGCAGAAAATATTAAGATTTACTGTGATGGTAAATGCTACTTCAAATGTACAGCTGGAGAATGGTACTCAGGTTCAGACAGAGGTAATACATATGCACCATTTGATCAGAGATTTTACCTTATCTTAAACTTAGCAGCAGGCGGAACTTTTGATAGCGGTTATGTACCTGATGACAATTTCACATCGGCCATGATGGAAGTTGATTATGTTAGAGTATATCAGAGAAAAGTTGCATCAAATGAAGATGAACAGAATGATAAGAATGCAAATGTAAAAACTGATGGTGCAAACGATGGCTTATACGGTGATTACAAGTTAGGTACAAAGATAATTACAAATCCTACAACTGAACCAACAACACCGGCACCAACAGAAACAACACCGGAATCAACAACAAAGGCTCCGGAAAAAACTACAAAGCCACAGGTAACAACACCTATTGTTAAGAAGACTGTTGGCAAAACAAAGGTTAAGAAAGCAACTAAGAAGATTAAAGCGAAGAAAATTAGTATCTTATTAAAGAAAGCTAAGAATGCAAAGAAATATCAGGTACAGGTTTCTAAGAACAAGAAGTTCAAGAAGATTCTTGTTAAGAAAACTGTAAAGAAGACTAAGTTTACAATTAAGAGCAAGAAGCTTAAAAACAAGAAGAAATTATATGTAAGAGCTAGAGCTGTTGGTTGCAAAACATGGTCAAAACCTAAAAAAGTAAAAATTAAAAAGTAATTTATTTAGAAAGTAAGAAGTCTAGTAAGGGCTTCTTACTTTTTTGCAACTTTGCTTGCCAAATAATTCATTAATTATTAAAATATAGAAGTAAATGTCTAGGAAAAATATTAGTAGAAATATTTATGGCTAAAGAATGATTTCTACAATTTTAATAAGGAGGAAATATGGCTAAAAAGAAGTTAGGATTTGGTTTGATGAGATTACCACTTGTAGACCAAAATGAAGCAGCAGATGTTGATATAGAAGAAATGTCCAAAATGGTGGACACATTTTTGGAACGTGGATTTACATATTTTGATACGGCTTGGATGTATTGTGGATTCAAAAGTGAGAATGCTACAAAAGAGGCTTTGGTAAAACGTCATCAAGAGACAGCTTTACTTTGGCTGACAAATTGCATGGTGGATTTTTTAACACAATAGAAGAAGCAGATGAGATTTTTAATCAGCAGCTTGAAAAGACAGGTGTAGAGTTTTTTGATTACTACTTACTTCACGATATTGGTTTAGATCATTACAAGAAGTACACAGACCTTGGATGTTTTCAGTGGTTGGTTGATAAAAAGAAAGCAGGACTTGTTAAGCATATTGGTTTCTCATTCCACGATAATGCAGAGTTGTTGGACAAGGTTCTAACAGAACATCCGGAAATGGAATTTGTTCAGCTTCAGATTAATTATCTTGACTGGGAAAGTGAAGGCGTTCAGTCACGTAAATGCTATGAAGTAGCTACAAAACATGGGAAGCCGGTTATTGTTATGGAGCCGGTAAAAGGTGGAACTTTAGCTAATGTGCCTGGGACAGTTGAAGAACATTTCAAGGCATACAATAGCGAAATGTCAGTGCCATCATGGGCAATTAGATTTGTGGCAAGTCTTAATAATGTAATGATGGTTTTAAGTGGTATGAGTAATATGGAACAGCTTCTTGATAACACTGATTATATGATGGATTTTAAACCATTAACAAAAGAAGAAGTTGACCTTGTTATGAAAGCTGCAGATATTTTAAATGAAAATATAGAAATTCCATGTACAGGTTGTTCATACTGTACTGAGGGTTGTCCAAAGAAAATTGCTATACCAAAGTATTTTTCTTTATACAATGCAGATAAACAGGAAGTAAAAGAAAAAGGCTGGACACCACAGGGTGAATATTATGACAGATTAACAGGAATTTTTGGTAAGGCAAGCGATTGTATTGCCTGTGGTAAGTGTCAGAAAATTTGTCCACAGAACTTACCAATTATTGAAGACTTAAAGAAAGTGGCAGAATATTTTGGAAAATAATAATGGTTTGAATATATAATTTCTTAATAATAAATTTGGGATTAATATAATTTTATAGTTAAGAAATAATTTAAAAACCGACTTTATAATAAAAAACTAAAAACGAAAGGAATTTAAATGGCAAAGGAAGCAAGATTTACAGGAACAGATACTTATGTAGCATCAGATGATTTAATGGCATCAGTGCAGGTGGCAAGAGAATTGCAGAAACCTCTTCTTATTAAAGGAGAACCAGGAACAGGAAAAACAATGTTGGCGGAGGCAGTTGCTAAGGCTCTTGACATGGAGTTACTTATTTGGAACATTAAGTCAACAACAAAGGCGCAGGTGGCTTATATATTTATGATACAATTCAGAGTTGTACGACAGCCAGTTTGGTGAAGCAGGAGTAGATGACATTGGACACTATATTAAGCTTGGAAAACTTGGTGAAGCTTTTAAGAAGGATAAGCAGGTTGTTCTTTTAATAGACGAAATCGACAAGGCAGACTTGGAATTCCCTAATGACCTTCTTTGGGAATTGGACAAAATGGAATTTTATATTAACGAAACAAAGGAAACAGTAAAGGCAAAGGTTCGCCCAATTGTTATTATTACATCTAATGCGGAAAAAGAATTGCCTGATGCATTTTTACGTCGTTGTGTATTCCATTACATTACATTCCCTGAACCGGCATTAATGAAGCAGATTGTAGATGCTCACTTTGAAAATTTAGAAGAGAATCTATTAGATCAGGCAATGAATACTTTCTATAAAATCAGACAGATTAGGGATTTAAGAAAGAAACCAAGTACATCGGAATTTATTGACTGGATTAGAGCATTAATGATTGGTGGCGTTGATCCTGAAACAATAAGCGTCAAGTTGCCATATTTAGGTGTGCTTATTAAAAAAGATGAAGATTTAGAAACAGTAAGACTTGTTAGCAGATAATATGGAGGAAATATGTTTACACCATTTTTCTACACATTGAAAAGTAATGGATTGGATATATCTACAACAGAATGGCTTACTCTTATGGAAGCTTTAGATAAGGGGCTGGCACATTCTAATTTTACTGACTTTTATTACTTGTGTAAAACAGTGCTTGTAAAAAGCGAAGCTGATTACGATAAATTAGATTCTGCTTTTTTAGAGTATTTTAAAAATATCAAAACTGACAAATTAAATATGGAAAAATTAAACAAATGGCTCCATAACGACAGTGACAGAGTTCGTTTAACTAATCCTGAAGATTTTGTAGATAAACGTACAGAGCGTGAGGCAAAAGAAGTTCACAGAATGTTTCGTGAAAGATTAGGCGAGCAACACACTGAGCATAACGGTGGAAATCACTGGATTGGTACAGGCGGTGGTTCGGCTTTTGGAAAAAACGGTCATGTAGCAGGTGGCATCCAACTTGGAAATGAAGCCGGAATGAAAACAGCATTTGCCGTAATGGGTGAGAGACGTTACAGAGATTTCAGAAGAGACACTAAACTTACAATGAGACAGTTTCAGGTGGCTTTCAGGGAACTACGTCAGTATTCACGAAAAATGGATTTGCCAAAGACAGAGTTAGATATTGACGGGACCATTTCTTCTACCTGTAATCAGGGTGGTTATCTGAAACTTGAGTTTCAGCAGCCTAGAAAGAATTCTGTTAAACTTATGCTAATTTTTGATAGTGGTGGGTCAATGTATCCTTACAGTGAATTGTGCAACCAGCTATTTCAGGCAGTAAATAAAGCAAATCATTTTAAGGACGTAAAAACTTTCTACATTCACAATTGTATTTACGCAAAGTTATACAAAACACCTGAGTGTGCTCCGGGAGAATGGATTGACACAACTTATGCTTTTAATAACTATGACAAGGATTACAAGGTTATAGTTGTAGGTGATGCTGGAATGGCGCCGGAAGAATACTACGACAAAAACGGAAATTACAGCGGGCCTAATAATGGACTTTCAGGACATGAATGGATTCAGTTGTTTAAGAAGAAATATCCACATACCATTTGGCTTAATCCATCATTCCATGGTGATTTAACAAAGAATTACTGGATGGAATCAGAAAGAGCCATTAAGGAAATCATAGACATGTATCCATTGACAGTTAATGGCTTAAAGGCAGGAATTAAAAAGTTGATGTCAGATAAATAACACACTCCCTGTTATATTTGTTTCTTAAATGTATATAGGGTACAAAAAGGTGGCTACACAAAAGTGTAGCTGCTTTTTTTTGAAAAATTGCATAAAAATACTTGATAAAAACATTTTTCTTTGTTTATATAGAAATATAATTTTTGTTTAATGAGGAATTTATTGGAAAGTTTTGTTGAATGAATTTTACAGATAATTCAGAAAAGACGGAAAGTAATTTTTTATTAACAATTATGATTGGGAAAGGAAGTTATTTGTTACATTATATCAGGTAGCAAAAGTACAAGGACAAAAACATGAAAAGAATAGCGAAAAAAGTGGGGGCTGTTGTAATGTCACTGGCAGTAGCTGTATCAGGAATTACAATTGGCGAAACAAAAACAAAGAGTGTAAAAGCTGCAAACAATTGGAACTTGGTATGGTCAGATGAGTTTAACGGTACATCTCTTGATAGATCTGTATGGTCATACGAAATTGGAAACGGAAACTGGGGCTGGGGTAACGGAGAAATTGAATATTATACAAACAGAACTGACAATGTTAGAGTAGCAGGCGGTTCATTACAGATTATTGCAAAAAAAGAAAATTATGGTGGACAGAAATATACATCAGGTAGAATTATTTCAAAGGGCAAGAAATATTTTAAATATGGAAAAATGGAAGCCAGAATAAAAGTAGAAAATGGAAATCAGGATGGTGTTTGGCCTGCATATTGGATGATGGGCGAAAACATGAACGAAGGAGTTGGTTGGCCATATTGTGGGGAAATTGACATTATGGAACATGCTAATTCCAACAATTATGTAGGCGGTTGTCTTCATTGGAACACAAATGGTTTAAAGGGTGAGTATTCACATGGCTCATACGGAAGTGGTTTTGATGGTGCAGAAAAAGCTTTTGGATATTACACTGACAATGAAAATAATGGAATTAACGGTTGGCATACATATACACTAATATGGGATGCTAATCATATGGAATGGCAGTTAGACGGAAAGACATACTTAAGTCAGTCAATTACAAGTAATAATGCATATTGCTTCCAGAAAGAACAATTTTTCTTATTTAACCTTGCTATTGCCGGACCGGATACAGGATTTACTAACAATGTTACAGCTAACGATGCAACATTTAAGACAGCAACAATGTATGTTGATTATTTAAGAGTATATCAGCAGGGAAATGGAACAAATACAACTACTCCTAGTACAACAACAAAGGCCAATACAACAACAAAGCCGGCTACAACTACTAAGGCGCCTGCAACAAGTCCTGTTGAAACAATTACAAAAGTTTTATACGAAGATACAGACTTAGTCGCTAATACAGATAAAAAATTCGGAACTTATTTTGATACAGAAAATAATAGCTGGGGTGGCGGAGTTACAGGTACAATTACTGACGCAACAAACAAAGGAATAACAGTTGCTTTGGATAAATTAGGAACTAACAGATGGGCAGCACAGGCATCACTGGGAACTCTTAAATATTATCCGGGCTATACATACAAATACAATGCAACTATTACATCAGACATAGACAGAACGCTTGTAGTTAAAGTAGTAGGAAATGATGATGGACAGCATGACTCACCTGTATTAGAAAACAGAACAATTAATGTAAAAGCAGGTGTCCCTTACCATTTAAGTCTTTACGTGACAATACCTGCGGATTATACTTCAGAGTTGTATTTATACTACGGTCTTGGAAAAGGAAACGAAGAAACTGTAGATTCTAATGCAAAGAATACAATTCGCATTTCAAATGTAAGCTTTTCAACAACAAGAAAAGTAATTGAATCAGAAACAGTTAATCGTCCAACAACTACAGGTAACGGAAATAAGGTTACATCAAATGAAGGTACAACAAATAACGTTACATCTGCTAAGGGCATACAGGCTACAAAGAAACAGTTAGGAAAAACTACTGTAAAGAAGGCGACAAAGAAGAAAAATTCTAAAAAAGTAAGCTTAAAGTTTAAGAAAGTAAAAGGCGCTAAAAAGTATCAGGTACAGTTTTCTAAGAGCAAAAAGTTTAAAAAGATAATATTAAAGAAGACAGTTAAAAAGACAAAGCTTACAATTAAGAAGAAAGTTTTGAAAAATAAATCAAAACTTTATGTTAGAGTAAAAGCTGTAGGCAGCAATAAATGGTCAAAACCAAAGAAAGTGAAGATTAAAAAATAATGGCGCATATATATTTTACAAGACATGGTCAGACAGTTGGAATGTTGAAAACAAGATTTGTGGAGCAACAGACAGTCCACTAACAGAATTGGACACAAACAGGCAATTGAACTTGGAGAAAAAATTAAATCAGAAAATTTACAGATAGATGAAATTCTATGTTCTCCTTTGTCAAGAGCGGCTGACACTGCAAAACACATAGCTGAAATCACAGGTGTGCCACTACGTGTAGAACAGCGTTTGAAAGAACAAAATTTTGGCAAGTATGAATCAACTCCAAGACATGGAGAAGAGTTTGAAGAGGCAAAACAAAATTTTATTTACGATTTTGATGGTGGAGAGACAATGCTACAAATGGCAGCAAGAATATATAGTCTTTTGGATGAACTAAAGGAACAGACAGACAAAACATATTTGTTGGTTGCTCATAATGGAATTTCAAGAATTGTGCAGTCATATTTTTATAATATGAGTAATGAAGAATTCGCAGCTTTTGGAATTAAAAACTGCCAGATTGTAGAATATGAATGGTAGTGGACGTTATGGTAACAGAATACAGGAGCCACAATGCCAGCAGATGACATCCCAACAAAATGCAGTGACCATAATGCTAGCAGATGATATCACAACAGCATAAAAGAGCCATAAAGGCATAAAAGATTTTAAAAATAAAAAAGAGGCCTTCTCATAGCAATTCTGAAAAATTACAGTAATGATTTTTCGGGAATATATGAGAAGGTTTCTTTTTATTATATATTTTGTAATTACCATGTAGTTTATAGCTACTGTATAGTTTGTTAATTATGCTACAGCTGATATGCCATGTAGCTTTGGAATTATTAGACTGTTTATATGCAATATAGTTTTGCAATTACAATGCTATCATCTACTACACAGCTTTATATCCACACTGGAATTTGGTTTTTGCTTCCTGAATTTTCTTTGACTCAGCAGCAGGTGTAGGATAAAAGCCCATTGTATGCATTTGGTTAAATACATCTGTCTGGATTTCATGTTCCTTCTGTAACAAATCCATCATTGTGGATCTTAAATTTTCGTGTACACATTCATTTGCACTAAGATTATATAATGCAGTTGCGTTCTTTTCAGTGTTAAGGGCATCCCCTAAAATTTCTTTTTCTGTATAAATTTCTTCCATAAAAACCTCCTGACTATTTAGCTAGTGAAATAAGTTTTGATTAGCCATCAAAATAAATTCTGCTTGAGTATCAAACAAATCCTGATTAGTTATTCAAATAAGAATAAATTCCATTAAAATGTCCCTGATGCTTCTGGGCAATATCAAGCATTTGCTGTTTTACTGTTTCGTCCTGACTATGATTAGCAAGCATTGTAAACTTTTTCACTAATAGCTCTTCTTCATTTAATAAATCCTGAATTACTGATAATTCTTTTTCTGATAATTCCATAATGACCTCCTAAAAATAAATTTCTATATTAGTATTGCAAAAAAATAATTAATCATACAAAAAACTCAAAACAAAAATTTCCATAATGTGGTATGCTAATAAATGTAAAATCATATAAGTTTTATACAAAAGAATGAAATAAAATGCATATACTATAAAAACTTATATGATAAAAGGATTAAAAAATAAATTAATGTAATTTATGTAAGTAGAAATTAATACAGGTTAGTATAAGTGTATTTTAGTGTATTAAATCAATAACTTATATGAGGAGAAAAATATGGATTTAAAAATCATTCAGGGTATATTAATACCCTTTTTAGGAACGTCTTTAGGAGCAGCTTGTGTATTGTTTATGAAAAAAGATTTGAATATAAAAATTCAAAAAATATTAACAGGTTTTGCAGCAGGCGTAATGGTGGCAGCGTCAATATGGAGTCTTATTATTCCATCAATTGAACAGTCGGAAAATATGGGAAAATTTGCTTTTTTACCGGCTTTTATAGGTTTTTGGTTAGGAATCCTGTTTCTATTGTTATTAGATGAAATAATTCCCCATTTACACGTAAGCAGTAATGAAACAGAAGGCCCCAAAGTGAAGATTAAGCGAACAACCATGTTAGTGTTAGCGGTAACTCTTCACAACATACCTGAGGGAATGGCAGTCGGTGTTGTTTTTGCAGGTGTGCTTTCAGGGAAAAGTGGCATTACTGAAATGGGTGCTTTAGCACTTTCCATTGGAATTGCAATTCAAAACTTTCCGGAAGGTGCCATTGTGTCAATGCCCTTGAAAGCAGAAGGTAATGGAAAAAGAAAGGCTTTTCTGTATGGAGTTTTATCCGGGGCAGTGGAGCCAATAGCGGCAGTAATTACAATATTGGCGGCAAGCTTTATAATTCCGGCACTTCCTTATTTGTTAAGTTTTGCAGCAGGAGCAATGATGTATGTTGTTGTGGAAGAGCTTGTTCCGGAAATGGCGGAAGGAAAACATTCTAACTGGGGAACAATATTTTTCGCATTAGGATTTACGGTAATGATGACATTAGATGTAGCATTAGGTTAGCGTTTGTGTCGAAAATATGAAAAAAATGTAAAAAATGTTATTGCATTAATTCCTCTATAGTCTTACAATAGAAAGTGCGTTGTCAAAAAGGAATATAGACAACAACTGGAGAGGTCTGATGACAAAGATTTTTGTTGACTCAGACGCCGAAGGTGTACGGCAGAATTTAAATCTTTTATGAATTCTGTTAATCTCTCAGGCAAAAGGACAGGAGGACGTTATGAACGCAATAGGAGACTTTTTAACTAAGGTAGATGATTTGGTTTGGGGAGTTCCACTTATAGTGTTAATTCTCGCAGCAGGCATCTACCTTACTTTTCGTTTAAGACTTTTACAGATAGTGCATTTGCCAAAGGCACTTAGGTTTATGTTTTTAAATGAAGAGGAAGGTGAAGGGGAAGTAAGTAGTTTTGGAGCACTTTGTACAGCTTTATCAGCGACTATAGGAACAGGTAACATTGTTGGTGTAGCTACAGCCATTGGTTGTACAGCACTTGGAACAGCAGTTGGTGGTCCCGGTGCATTATTCTGGATGTGGGTTGCGGCATTTTTTGGAATGGCAACAAAGTACGCAGAAGGATTTTTGGCAGTAAGATACAGAACAATTGATAAGGAAGGACATGTTCTTGGTGGACCTTTCTACTACATTGAAAGTGGTATGGGACACAAATGGAAATGGCTTGCAAAAATCTTTGCATTTTTTGGAGCTTGCGTAGGTTTATTTGGTATCGGAACATTTACACAGGTAAACGGAATTGCATCAGCAACATTATCATTCTTTGATCCAAACAAAGAACATGCAGTTAATATACTTGGAAAGGATTATTCAATCGTAACAGTTATTACAGCTTTAGTTTTAGCTTTTGTAGTAGGTTTGGTAGTAATTGGTGGTATTCAGAGAATTTCTAAAGTATCACAGGTAGTAGTTCCATTTATGGCTGTTTTATATATTGTGACTGTACTTGTGTTAATTATTGCAAATATAGAAAAATTACCTGGTGCATTAGCAACAATCGTTGAATATGCATTTGGTGCAAAAGCAGCAGCAGGTGGTGTGCTTGCAGCAATTGGTATTGCAATGCAGAAAGGTATTGCAAGAGGTATTTTCTCAAATGAAGCAGGACTTGGTTCAGCACCAATCGCAGCAGCTGCAGCAAAAACAAACGAACCTGTACGTCAGGGATTAGTAACAATGACAGGTACATTCATTGATACAATTATTGTATGTACTTTAACAGGTTTATCAATTGTAATGATGGGCTCATATCAGGTAAAAGGAATCGAAGGTGTACAGGTTACAACTGATGCATTCCAGAAGGGCTTAAGCTTCTTACCTGCAGAAGTTTCAGCATTTGTATTGATGGTATGTTTAGTATTCTTTGCTTTTACAACAATCCTTGGTTGGAATTACTATGGTGAAAGATGCTTAGAATATTTAACAAATAGAAATCAAAAAGCAGTAAAAGTGTACAGATGGTTATACATACTTGCAGTATTCATTGGACCATACATGACTGTCAAAGCAGTTTGGACAATTGCCGATATCTTTAATGGTTTAATGGCAATTCCTAACATAATCGCATTGTTTGTATTAAGTGGTGTTGTGGCAAAAGAAACAAAAGAGTATTTCAAAAAGCATAAAGAATTATAATAATCATTTATAATTTATAAAAATATTAACGTGATCTGAGAGTTTTTTAAAAAAGAAAGACACTAAAAAGATACAAGAGAAAAATAATAAATACAAATAAACAAAAAAAATAAGATAAATATTAAGGAAAATCTGATAAACAGTAGAATGAGAACAGAACATATAAGTCGCGATTTGAAATCGCCCCCCTTTTGTTTGGGATACATCGATCTTGGCGTAAAAAATGTGCGTTGTCATCGTTTGACTGTAAAAGGTGGAGCTCTTCCATATAGCTACCAGAGCTCACGAAAAGCTTTTTTCAGACACGCTCTAATGAAAAGCAAATTTTAAATTGTAAAAAGTAACAGGTTTTTCCAAGGTATCTTAATAATTATGAAAAGGGCTGAACAGTCACACTGTACAGCCCTTTTCGATTATTAAAAATTTACCGCTCTTCTTCATCTCAAACACCAGCGCAATCGGTGCGGAGCCTCGTCTGTATCCTGCCGGGACGGTCAT
>ERZ859980.1179-NODE-1179-length-11310-cov-4.361439_pt1 | contig 11310 bp, 12 predicted proteins | sample MGYA00509984_ERZ859980 | MGnify/ENA primary metagenome ERZ859980 (study PRJEB30046, sample SAMN00715173) | human gut metagenome | study: EMG produced TPA metagenomics assembly of the A metagenome-wide association study of gut microbiota in type 2... | reverse complement strand
GGCAGGAGCAGCATCAGCAAGAAAACGCTGCATTGAGAAGATTTTGACAATAACGATGCAATGCAATATGCAGCACTCAGAAATATTATGTTAAGAAAAGGCAAATCAGTAGAAATTCTTTGTGATTATGAGCCAAGTCTTCATTATACACTTGAGTGGTGGAAGCAGCTTATGGGTGAGTCAGAAGGCAAGGATAACAAGGGATTGTTCCCGGCAAGTGTTGATTTGACAACAGATTTACATTCTATGGGACAGTTTATACAGGATGGTTCAAGAATTATGTTCGAGACTGTTCTTAATGTTGAGAAGACATCAAGAGAAATTGTTATTGAAAAAGAAGATGAAGACCTTGATGGACTTAATTACCTTGCAGGAAAGACGATGGATTTTGTAAATAAATGTGCCATGAATGGTACAATTCTTGCACATACGGATGGCAATCACCAAATTTAAGAGTTGATATTCCTGAGCAGACACCATTCTATCTCGGCGAATTATTCTATTTCTTTGAATTTGCATGTGGACTTTCAGGTTATATGCTCGGTGTTAATCCGTTTAATCAGCCTGGTGTTGAAAGCTATAAGAAGAATATGTTTGCATTGCTGAACAAGCCCGGCTACGAAGAAGAGTCCAAAGCTATCCAGGCAAGACTTTGATAAATTAAGAATTGAGAGTTGAGAATTGAGAAATGGCTGCACAACAAGTGCGAAGAGAACCGTTCCCCGATTCTCAACTCTCTATTTATCTACCCCGCATTTTTAAATTCTCAATCCCCAATCTACCAAGTGTTCGAAAACTCTATCGCCCGTTATCTGGAAAAGCACGGGCACCCCTACATCCAACTGAAAGCCGTTCTTTTTGACATGGACGGTGTGTTATTCAACTCCATGCCCTACCATGCCGATGCCTGGCATAAAGTAATGGAACGTCATGGCCTGCACTTGAGCCGTGAAGAGGCATACATGCACGAGGGACGTACCGGAGCCTCCACCATCAACATCGTTTATCAACGCCAGTATGGCAAGGATGCCACTCCCGAGATGATAGAAAGCATCTATGCAGAGAAAAGCGCCGAATTCAGTACCCACCCGGAACCGGAACGTATGCCGGGTGCTTGGGAAGTGCTGCAAAAGGTAAAAGCGGCAGGACTTATTCCGGTACTTGTCACCGGTTCGGGCCAACACTCCCTGCTGAACCGCCTTGCCCACAACTTCCCTGGTATGTTTCAGCGCGACCACATGGTGACCGCCTTTGATGTGAAATACGGAAAGCCTCATCCTGAGCCTTATCTAATGGGACTGGAAAAAGCCGGAGTACAAGCCAACGAAGCTATAGTTGTAGAAAATGCACCTATCGGAGTACAAGCCGGAACAGCAGCCGGCATATTCACTGTGGCAGTCAATACCGGTCCGCTGGACAGGCAGGTATTACTGGATGCCGGAGCAGATTTATTGTTTCCGTCCATGCAGGCGCTTTGTGACGACTGGGAAAGGTTGCAAACCGCATTAGATGCCAGTAATAGCCTTCGCCACAAAGATTGACGGCGACCCAAACAATATAACAGTTGATTGGAGCTTATATAACCAAGTAATACCATTACTTGATATACAGAAGGCATCTATTGTCTTTCTTCTTAAAACGCTCCAATCTACTCATTTTCTCCTTCTCGGTTTCTTTAATAGGGAACGTTATCCTACGAGTATCTTTATCATAATCGTACAATTCTCTGGCAGGAACTACATAAACAGATTCCGGACCGTCACCACACCATCCAAAGCCAAAAACATAAAACAAGTTTTTTATCGGACGGTTCAACAGATTAGAGTTCATATACCTTTCGTACTTTTCAATGTCTTTTATATCGAGATAAAAACCTATCTTACTTCGCCATTTACATTCTACAGCTATAATATCTCCAACTTCATGAATGGTACTCGTAGTGGTAACACACTCCATCAACAAATCCGGAGATGATGAAGACAGAGGTCTATAACCCTCAATGTATTTATCACCTCTCCAATCTAAAAGCCGCCAAAATATTTTCTTGTCACAGAGGTCCGGATAACCTTCTTTACTAATATTAGAGTTCTTCACAACCCATTCCTCAAATCTATCTCCCAAATATTTACTTTTCTTCCTTTCTTTAAAATATTGAAAGGTATCCATAAACCGATATTGGAAAACACCTACAAAATCATCGATAAACTGATTTAATATTTTCATAGCCATAATAGTCTATTGTGTCTTTAAATAATATTCATTGCAAACAAAAATTCATAGGTGAAGAGCCGCAACACCCATTTTCAAAAATAGATTTTTTTTCATTTCCAAAAATAGAGTTTTTTTCCCAATTCTTTCCAGATTTCCTTCCCATCTTTGCAATACAGAAAACAAATAAAGTATTAATTATTAAAAATAGAAAAGTATGAAAAAGTTAGTTATGATGTTGGTTTGTATGTTTGCAGTGCACACAATGGTAATGGCAGATAATGATAAGCCGATAGAGGTGAGCCAGTTGCCGGCGAAGGCGCAGACATTTATCAAGACTTATTTTAAAGACCATAAGGTGGCAATGGCTAAATTGGAGTCGGGAATGTTTTATAAAAGCTATGATGTGGTGTTCACGAATGGGGAGAAGGTAGAATTTGATAAATCGGGAGAATGGAAGGAGGTACGATGCAGACAAAGTGAAGTTCCTGCACAGATTGTACCGGAAGCGATACGTAACTATGTAAAGACCAATTATCCGGATGCAAGAATTCTTCAGATTGAGTACGATGACAATGAGTATGAGATAAAGTTGTCTAATCGTTGGGAAATTACATTTGACTCTAAAATGAGGGTGATTGACATTGACGATTGATGACAAGAAAGATTTAGAATATGTAGATTATAAAGTTAAGTATCAAGAAGCTGAAAACAGTTGCTTGGAGAGGGTTTCTCCAGGCAACTGTTTTTTTATGCACTTCCGTACGGTAGCAGGGCATATGGTGCTGCGCTCATTGTACAACAGTGGTTGTACTACTATTCCAATTGCCCGGAGTCAACGAAGCCCCGGCTGCACTTTTGCAGTTTTTTAATCAGTGTGTCCGGAGAAGGACACTCAACCTTCTCCGGAGCTGAAAATACTGATTTATAAGGAAACGGCGCTTCTCGGCGCTTCCTGCCGGAAGGCGACTCAGGCTATGACGCTTTTAGGATTTTGGCAGACCTCACCATGGTATAGGTAGTCCCCTTAGTACAATGGCGCATATCATTCAGCTTACTGAAAAATAGATTTTTTTTCAGAGAGGTTCGTTCGGCAGAGAAATTCCAACCGCAGAACGGAAGAACAACATTTTCAGTCCGTCATAAAATCCCGGAGAGCAACCGTTCCATGCGTCTCTTCCGGGAACTTTTTTGATACCACCCGCAAATGCCGCTTCTCCATACGAGGAACTGCACTCCCTATAAAATCATCTGTCAGGGGAAAGTGGATCAGCTTCCTATCAAGACGCGGCTGAGTGGCAAACGCAACATACAGTTGCTTTCCTGAAAAGTCAACCTTATCCACCTGCCGTTCTACCTGTTTCTGAAAATATCCTTTATCCCACCATAAACTGGGGTCTATGGCGATGTATGTATCAAATGCACCGGGATAATTCAGCAAAACATGCAGCGTGAACAACCCGGCATAAGAATGTCCGGCCAACAAGTGTTGTCCATTCACCGGCAAGTCTTGTTCCACTGCGGGGCGTAGCTCCTCCGTCAGAAAACGGCAAAATTGTCCTGCCCCACCCCCTTCCGGTTTATCGCCCGGACGGACAGTTCCGTCACGCCGGGCAGCGGAACAGGTTGGCGTAAAGTCTCTGGTTCTGTTTGTATTCAGGACAGCCACAACGATACAGGGCGGTAAGGAAGAAACTTTGGAGGTGGAAAACAAGCGAGTAAAACCTACCACCGAATGAAAAAAAGAATCACCGTCCAGCAAATAAAGAACCGGATAACTTTCCTCTTTTTCACCCGGGCGGGTTGCAGGTACATACACCCAATATTCTCTAGCCTCATTCAAGACATGCGAAAACAAAGTGTGGCGAGTCCCGATAGAAATAGCTTCTTGCGCTCTCAGCGGAAAACCGAGCCAAGTGACAACTACCAATATGAACAGAATATGCAGGCTTCTCATTTCAATTCTTTTTTCAGTCTGCAAAGTTCGCAGAAAATAAGTTGACTACCTATCCCTATTTTTAGGTATTCTCACGGTTGAAAGCTTTCCGCAGAAATCAAAGGCTGATTAAGAAAGTTTGATGGGCAACTGAATTTCCGTCATCCATTCATCCACCGTTTCTTTGTTCCAAATGCCGTCAATATGGCAAAACCGGGCACGGTCAATGACCTCGTATCCATTTGCCTCGGCATACGCAAAAAGCTCGGCGAAAGTTTCGGGCATATGCTCATAAGCACCGTAATGGTTGACACAGAGCGCAACCAGTACTTCCGGAAGTTCCTTGAATTTAATCAGTTCCGAATCTTCCTTGCGTTCAGCCACCGCTTCAAAAAACTCGATATCAATATCAACCCCATATTCCTCATTATATTCCACCGTGAAACAATATTCCGGGGCAGGACATTCACAACCCAAACGGTACATTTCAGGCCCGATGATATTCGGACAAAGATTGAACAGCTCCTGATAAGAGTCTATTTTACGGCGATGGGTAGCAAAAATTCTTGAAGGGAGGGATTTCTTAAACACTTTTTCCATAACATTCTCTTGTTTATGGAGTAAATTTTCCAATTTGGCAAGTTCGGTCTGCCGCCATATCAAGTGTTCAATCTCGTTTTTGCAACGTTCTATTTTAACCTTCAACAATTCAGCATCCGGAAATTCCTTGCCATCGGCAAACAACTCGGATATCTCTTCGAGGCTGAACCCTAATTGCTTGAGGTAAACAATACGGCTCATACACCGGAGCTGGCTGATGTCGTAATAGCGATACCCCGTCCACTCATCCACTTCAACGGGTATCATCAATCCTATCTCTTCATAATGACGAAGCGTCTTAACGGTCACCTGGCAAAGTTTGGAAAACTCTCCGATTTTAAACTTCATTTTATTCTTCATAAACTCATGCGCATTTTGTTTATGATGCAAAGATAGGTCCTGCCCTTAGGGACGAGTCAAGAGATTGCTTCAAAAAAAACACATATTTCACTATTCACAACGGCAATAGGTGTTTGCACCGCACGTACAATGGGGTAACAACTGCCCACTCAGTTCATCGCGGTAAAATTCATACAGCCGCCGGTACATGGTTTCATAGAGTGCGGCAATTTGTTGCTCCTGCTCACTTTCATTTTGAAAACGATTTTTAAAGGGGTCTTCAAAATTAAAATGCACCTGCTGCTTGGCATCCAGAGTGATAAATTTCAGTTCTTCTCCGGCTTCTTTACATAGGGTAATCACGTAGTCCCACGACCGGTGCGTATAGGTCCCGACACCAGACGGTTTCTTGCGAGACACGCTGAAACCATTCTGTTCCATCACATTGCACACGGCATCGGGAACGCAGTTCCCCTCCATAATTCCTGCCGTAGAGATATTCATTCCCCTGCCAAATGCATGCAGGAGTTCCTGCGCGATACGGCTGCGGCACGTATCTTCATTACTTATTAACAGTATATCCATTGTCCGTTACTTTTCCAGGTTTAAATACTCGCCATCTCCTTCTTTCTTCATCTTCGCTTTACGTGCCAGGTCGAACAAGGTGGGGTTAATGTGGCAATATCCACCAGGATTTTTGTCCAGATAGTCTTGATGATAATCTTCGGCGAGATAGAAGTTCTTCAAAGGCTCTATCTCTACAACCAACGGACGGGAGTAGTTGGCAGCCAGCCGGTCAACGGTTTCACGAATAACAGGCAGGTCGGCGGTATCCGTATAATAGATACCCGTGCGATACTGTGTACCTCTATCCCCCCCTTGCTTATTGAGGCTGGTAGGGTCAATCGTTTTGAAATAAAGGTCGATAAGGAAAGGTAAGTCCACCTCATCGGGATCATACTGTACTTTTACGGTTTCGGCAAAGTCCGTGGTACCGGTACATACCTGCTGATAGGTAGGATTGGCTATATTTCCATTGGCATATCCCACCTGGGTAGCCTCCACACCTTCTATTTGTTTCAGGAAATGTTCGGTACCCCAAAAACATCCTCCTGCCAGATAAATCTCTTTCATTGGTTTCATGTCTGTTCTCCTTTCTGACCGTCCTTCCGGCTTACCGGCATAGGACAGACAAGTCATTAACATTGCAAAAATAAATATTATTTGTTTCATACCTCTAACTCTATGGAAATTATAACAAGAAAGAGAACCGTATGGTTGACTTTTCTGGATGTATTGTATAAAAAGAAACTCCCTTTGCAAAATATTCATGCAAAGGGAGTTCCTTTCTTTGTGACCCCGGTGCGATTCAAACGCACGACCTTCAGAACCGGAATCTGACGCTCTATTCACTAAGCTACGGAGCCAAATGTGGATGCAAAAGTATAAAAAAATTAGCAGATTCCTAACATTCAAACGCTTTTTATATCAAACCGAGGAATATTTTTATTATTACTTTGAGAAGACTAACCGCAATTACACAAACATTTTGTTCTTTTTTCCCACAAAACAGAAGCAAGTATCAATATTATTCCTATCTTTGCCGAGCAATTTAATAGAAGTTATACTGAATAAATTTATGAGCTACCTGATAACACCTGAAGGTTACAAACCTTTATTGGACCTAAAACAGACTGAATTAGGGATTAAACAAATTAAAGAGTTCTTCCAATTGAACCTCTCTTCCGAACTGCGCCTGCGACGTGTGACAGCTCCACTGTTCGTATTGAAAGGAATGGGTATCAATGACGACCTCAATGGAGTGGAACGTGCCGTAACTTTCCCTATCAAAGATTTGGGCGACGCCAAAGCTGAAGTGGTGCACTCCCTCGCCAAATGGAAACGCCTCACGCTTGCCGAATACCATATCGAACCGGGATATGGCATCTACACAGACATGAATGCCATCCGTGCCGATGAAGAACTGGGCAATCTGCATTCCCTTTATGTAGACCAGTGGGACTGGGAACGCGTCATTACTGCCGAAGACCGCAATGTGGAATTCCTCAAGGAGATAGTAACCCGTATCTATGCAGCTATGGTGCGCACAGAATATATGGTATATGAGATGTATCCGCAAATCAAGCCTTGCCTGCCCCAGAAACTTCACTTTATCCATGCCGAAGAATTGCGCCAACTGTATCCGGACTTGGAACCCAAATGCCGCGAACATGCCATTTGCAAGAAATACGGTGCAGTGTTCATCATCGGTATCGGATGCAAGCTGAGCGACGGCAAGAAGCACGACGGACGCGCCCCGGACTACGACGACTATACCAGCAAAGGGCTGAACGACCTCCCCGGACTGAACGGTGACCTCCTGCTATGGGACCACATCCTGCAACGCAGCATCGAACTTTCCTCCATGGGTATCCGCGTAGACAAGGAAGCCCTGCTTCGCCAGCTCAAAGAGGAAGGCGAAGAGGAACGCCTGGAACTTTACTTCCACAAACGCTTGATGAATGATACACTGCCGCTTTCCATCGGTGGCGGTATAGGGCAGTCCCGCCTCTGTATGTTCTATCTGCGCAAGGCGCATATCGGTGAGATACAAGCCAGTATCTGGCCGGAAGATATGCGCAAAGAGTGCAAGGAACACAATATACACCTGATTTGATATACATTTATCCCGTCATATAATATAAAGTTCACCCCCTCAAAAGGTTGGACTTTATTTTTTATTTTGTACTTTAGCATCCGAAACTACTAACAGATCCAATTATGAATGTTCAAATAGAAGAAAGCTGGAAAGCACATCTGCAACCTGAATTTGAGAAAGATTATTTCCGTACATTGACTGATTTTGTACGGGACGAATATGGGAAATATGCAATATATCCTCCGGGAAAGCTGATATTCAATGCATTCAACCTATGCCCTTTTGACAAAGTAAAAGTCGTGATAATCGGTCAAGACCCCTATCATGGTCCGGGACAAGCACACGGACTTTGTTTCTCCGTAAATGACGGTGTTCCTTTCCCTCCTTCCTTACTTAATATTTTCAAGGAAATAAAAAATGACATTGGCACTGATGCCCCCACTACCGGCAATCTGACACGCTGGGCAGAGCAAGGCATATTGCTGCTCAATGCTACCCTCACCGTACGTGCACACCAAGCCGGTTCTCACCAAAACCGAGGTTGGGAAACATTTACAGATGCGGCTATCCGCATTCTCGCCGAAGAAAAAGAGCATCTTGTATTTATTCTTTGGGGAGCCTACGCCCAACGTAAAGGGGCATTCATCGACCGTAGCCGACATCTGGTACTTACCTCGGCACATCCATCTCCCCTATCCGCCTATAACGGCTTCTTCGGGAACAAGCATTTCAGCAAAACAAACGAGTATTTGCGGGAACATGGAGAGACGGAAATAATTTGGTAAACATCAATACCACTGAATATTACTCTGAGTCTGGCTTCTCTGTTCCCATTTCAAGTCTTGCAGGATACTTGCATTGGCACGGATGGTAAAGTTATAGTATTTCCAGCGTCCGAAAGGTGATATGGCAGCCGTCATGCTGAAACAGTGTAGGTCACGTGTGATGTTGAAAGCGGTCTGCGTTATCTCCTTCGCATTGAAGTCATAACCGGAGTTGAAGCTGATAGCCCATTTGTTGGTAAGCTTGACGTTACCGTTTATATTAAGGGAGTTCAGGCTGAATTTGTACGGATAACGCATGTTCTTACGATTAATGGGCTTACTGGTGTCTTCCGTTATATTGAAACCGGTACTGAAGTTGATGGACCAAGGCATTTTGAATACTTGATAGCCGTCAGCATCGGCAGCAGCCTTTTCCTTCTTCTTCTTCGGAGTGCCGTCCTCGGTGGTTTCGCCCTCCATGTCACTGTCTCCCTCCGTCGAGGCATTCTGGTCTTGGTCCTGCTCCTCGTCATCCTTCTGACCGGTGAAGAAGTTCCTTATTTTCTTCCACGAATCATTGTTCACGGTCCAACTGAACGACGTACCATATCCCGACCAACGACCGAAACGGCCATACGACCATTCCGTACGGTTACCGGGCACCACCCTTCCGTTCTCATCAAACTCGTAAGCATAAGTGGCAAAGGTAGAGCTCATACTCAACGTATAACTCTTGCTCAACTTCAGACGGAGATTAAAGCTCAAGTCACTCCAAGGACGCACCTGGGCAGCCGTGTTGTAACTGATACCCATACTCAAATCGTCAATCAGGCTCACCTTGCGGATAGAGTCATTCTTATCCTTGAACTTCATTTCAAGGTTATTGGAGATATTGAAACTGATAAGCCCCTGCTTTCCTCCACTTGGCGGACTGAACACCTGACCGGCATAATAGGAATACTGCACGGTATCGCGAATGCCGTTCTGGTCTTTTATATAAGAGTCATAATAGCCAAAACGGGACGAAGTGAAATCGGGTGCAGCGCTGAAACTGATGGAGGGAGTGATGACGTGACGTATCTGTATCTCCTTCTTCTTCATAAACAATGGCTTGTACATACCATAAACTTTGGTATTGATACCCAGACTGGCACTGTAGTCGTATACACGGTGAAAACCGTAGGTCGTATCATTCACCTCCTTGCCTTGCTCATCGTCCCAGTCCTTCTTCACCTTGCGGGTGTACCAACGCTCCGTATAGTTTACGGTAGGCGTCACATTGAAGTACTTGAACAAAGTAAACGTGGCACTTACCGGAATCTCATGCTGCATACCGTTCTCCCAATCGCGTATCAGGTTCTTCTTGAACAACAGATTGTCCTTCGTCTTGATACTGTTCTTCACACGGCCAGTATAGCGAACGGAAATCTTCTCATACCACTTTTCATCTCCCACTGCATGTTTGCGCTTGAAAGGGAAAATGGTACTCAAGGAAATGGTCATGTCCGGTAAAGTCACCGCGATAGAGGAGTCGCGCATGGTTTGGGCAATATTACCTGAAGCGGAGATGCTCAGATGCTGGTCGGGAAAGTTACGCGAATAGCTGACACTGGAAGTCTTGGTATTCTGCGACATTGCCTGGGAGTTGTACATATTGCCGATATTGGTACGCTCATAACTACTGGTAGCAAAGTTCACACTGGCAGAAAAGGTAGAATTCGGACTCGCTTTCGGGTCCTGCCGGTGAGACCACACCACCTTGAAGTCTTTGGCAACCGAGTAGTCGGGCAAGCCTTTGTCACCGGTCTTGGTCACCTGATAGCTTGCCTGCAGCAAACCGGAATATTTGTAACGCTTCACATAGTTCGACTCCATATTCAGCGCCCAAGAACCTTTCGTGAAGATATCCGCCCGCAGCTTCAAGTCCATTTGGTCACTGATGGCGAAGTAATATCCACCGTCCGTCAGACCGAAGCCACGATTGGAGTCATCCATATAGGTAGGCATCAGAAAACCGGACTGGTAACTGCTAGAAAACGGGAAAAAGAAAAATGGAACGGCAAGCGGAAGCGGCACATCCTCTACTACCAGATAGGCAGGTCCCGTCACCACGTTCTTTTTCGGACGTACCTTGGCATAAGTCATCTGCATATAAAAATGGGGGTGGTCATGATGGTCACAAGTCGTGTAACGACCGCTCCTCATATAGAGTTCATCATTATTCCCTTTCTTGGCATTATTACCGGTCACGTATCCCTCGCCCTGCTGGCTGACAACATTGCTGATAAGACCTCTTTTACTCTTGAAGTTATAACGGATAGTATCGGTTTCGTAGGAGGTGTCCCCGTCTTTGAAGACCGGTCTTCCCTTGGCTGTTCCTACAGAATCGACCACGCCACGGGCAAAAACCGTACTGTTGTCCATATCCATAGAGATGACATCAGCCTCCAGGTCAGCACCCGGATAACTCACCTTTCCCTGGCCGTAAAGATGGGCAAAGCCACTCTGCGTAAATACAATGGAGTCATTGGCTTCGTAGGCTACGGGAGCATCCAATGCATCCTTCTTGGGAGGCGCAGCCGCTACCGTATCTTGTTGCAACGAATCGGCAGGAAGCCCCTTTCCCCCTTGCAGGGAGACTCCCATCTGCAAACTATCCCCTACCTGCAACGTGTCTGTCCGCTGAACATTCGGAGGCGCGACCTTCGCTCTACGGCGCTGAGAAGCAGCCCCACCAGAGAGAAGAAGCAAGACGAATAGTAGTATGAATGATATGAATGTATTTGCTTTCAATGGCGTCATTA
>ERZ859980.1174-NODE-1174-length-11349-cov-1.732247_pt1 | contig 11349 bp, 14 predicted proteins | sample MGYA00509984_ERZ859980 | MGnify/ENA primary metagenome ERZ859980 (study PRJEB30046, sample SAMN00715173) | human gut metagenome | study: EMG produced TPA metagenomics assembly of the A metagenome-wide association study of gut microbiota in type 2... | reverse complement strand
TTAAATAAATTAAATTAAATAAATTAAATTAAATTAAATAAATTAAATAAATTAAGCCAAAATAAAAAGTGTTTACTTTTTATTTTGGCTATTTAATTAAAATTAAATATCTAAGTTATCTACATATTTTGCATTTTCTTCTATGAATTTTCTTCTTGGCTCTACTTCGCTCCCATTAACATTGTAAATGTTGCATCTGCTTTTATTGCATCTTCTAATGTAACTCTTACTAATATTCTTCTTTCTGGATCCATTGTTGTTTCCCATAATTGTTCTGGGTTCATTTCACCAAGACCTTTGTATCTTTGTATTGATAATTGGTCTATTGATATACCTTTCTTCTCTAAATCTGCATAAGCTTGGTTTAGCTCTTCATCAGTATAACAATATATGTCTTCTATACCTCTTTTTGATAATTTATATAGTGGTGGTTGTGCTAAAAATACATTTCCATTTTCAATTAATGGTCTCATATATCTAAAGAAGAATGTTAATAATAGTGTTCTAATATGAGCACCGTCAACATCGGCATCGGCCATTATTATTACTTTTCCATAACGAATTTTTGTTATGTCAAAATCTGGTCCAATTCCGGCACCTACAGCTACTATAACTGGATTTAATTTATCATTTCCATATATTTTATCTGCTCTTGCTTTTTCAACATTAAGCATTTTTCCCCATAGTGGTAAAATTGCTTATATCTTCTATCTCTACCTTGTTTTGCACTTCCTCCAGCAGAATCTCCTTCGACTATATATACTTCACATTCTTCAGCATTTTTACTACTACAGTCTGCTAATTTTCCTGGAAGAGTTGTAGATTCCAAAGCTGTTTTTCTTCTAACTAATTCTCTTGCTTTTCTTGCTGCTTCTCTTGCTCTTGATGCACTTACACATTTTTCTAATATAGCTTTTGCAACATTTGGATTTTCTTCTAAGAATGTAGATAAAGCATCATTTACTAAACTTTGTACAATACCTGTAACATTACTATTACCTAGTTTTGTTTTAGTTTGTCCTTCAAATTGAGGCTCTTTAACTTTTACAGAAACAACTGCTGTAATACCTTCTCTTATATCCTCACCTTGTAAATTGCCATCTTTTTCTTTTAAAATATTGTGTGATTTTGCATAATCATTAAAAGTTTTTGTAAGAGCTCTTTTAAATCCTTCTAAATGAGTTCCACCTTCAATTGTATTTATATTATTTACAAATGTATAAATATTTTCTGAATATGCTGTAGTGTATTGAAATGCTATTTCAACTGGTACTTCAGAATCTTGTTTATCAATATAAATTGGAGTTGGATGTAATTTTTCTTTGTTTGTATTTAAAAATTCAACAAAAGAAACTAATCCACCTTCATAGCAAAATTCAGATTTTTTTACATTTTCTGGATCTCTTTTATCCTCAATTGATATATATAAACCTTTTGTTAAGAAAGCCATTTCTCTAAATCTTTCTTCTAGTGTTCCGTAGTCATAATTTAGAGTTTCAAAAATTGTAGAGTCAGCTAAAAATCTGACTTTAGTACCTGTTTTTTTAGAATCCCCTATTCTAGTTAATTTTTCTGTAGTCTTTCCTCTTTCAAATTTCATTTGGAAAATACCACCATCTCTTTGAATAGTTACTTCTGTCCATTCTGATAAAGCATTAACAACTGATGCACCAACGCCATGTAAACCTCCAGATACTTTGTATCCACTATCTCCACCAAATTTTCCACCAGCATGTAAAACAGTATATACTGTTTCAGCAGCAGAAATTTTTGTTTTTGGATGTATGTCAACAGGAATTCCTCTACCATTATCTGATACAGTTATTATGTTTCCTGGTTCTATTGTAACTTCTATATGTGTACAATAACCTGCCAAAGCCTCATCAACACAGTTATCTACAATCTCGTATACTAAGTGATGTAATCCTCTTATAGATACACTTCCAATATACATACCTGGTCTTTTTCTTACGGCTTCAGCGCCTTCTAAGACTTGTATTTGCTCTGCTTTGTATTCATGTTCAAATTTTTCCATTACTTTTTCAATCCTTTCTCAAAAAAACTTCGCCATCTATGACATTATATATGTTTGAATTTAAATTTTCAATATCTATTTTATCTGTACAAGTTACAAAAACTTGTGTATCCCCTATATTTTCTAGAAAATTTTTTCTTCTTTCTTTATCTAATTCAGACATAAAATCATCTAGTAATAAAATAGGATTTTCTCCAATTTCATCTTTTATAACCTGCAATTCAGACATTTTTAAAGATAATACTACTGTTCTATTTTGTCCTTGAGATCCATATGTATTTACATTTTTTCCATTTAGATAAACAATGAAATCATCTTTATGAATTCCTTTTGATGTCGCTCCTCGTATTATATCAATCTTTTGATTTTGTTTCAATTGCATATAAAAATTTTCTTCACTTGAAAAATCAGAAATATATTCTATTTTAATTTCTTCGTTTCCATCGGTTATTTTTTTATGTATATCATTTATTTTTTCTTTTATTTTTTCGATAAACTCTAATCTATACTTATAAATTTTTTCTCCATATTCATATAATTTTTGATTCCATAGGTCTAATAAATCTTCACTTTTATGCTCTAATTTTATTTGTTTTAAATATGCGTTTCTTTGCTCTAGTGTTTTAGTATACATATTTAAGCAATATATATAATTTGGTCGTAATTGACTTATCATAATATCTAAAAAACGTCTTCTCATTTTTGGACCATTTTTTAAAATATTAATATCATCAGGAGTAAAAATTACAATATTTATCTTTCCTATAATTCACTAAATTTTTTTACTTTAATTCCATTAATAAATATATGTTTTTTATCAGAATACTCAATTTTTATTTTCCCATCTCTATCACTTTTTTTATATTGAACTTCAATTCTAAAAAAATCTTTATCAAATTTAACAAGCTCTTTATCTTTACTAGTTCTAAAAGATTTTCCTATTGAACATAAAAATATTGATTCAATAATATTTGTTTTTCCCTGAGCATTATTTCCATAAAAAATATTTATTTTATTATTAAGATTTAAATTTAGTTTATTATAATTCCTAAAATTCTCAATTTTCAAATTAGTTATTAACATATTTTACCTCTTTTGTGGATAACTTTATTACTCTTTCATTCTTATTGGTAAAATCATATAAATATAATCACCATCTTCTACAGGTCTTATAATACAAGGTGATATACTTGTTCCAAAATCCACAAAAATTTCCTCATCATCAATAGACCTACACGCATCTAAAAAATATTTTGGATTAAATCCAGCTTCCAAATTTTTTCCTTCTGTAGAAACAAACATTTCTTCTTTTGCATCTCCAGTTTGATTAGTACATGATATTGTTACTTTTCCAATGTCTACAGAAATTTTTACTGGATATTTTTTCTCTTTTTCCATACTAGATGAAGATATTAAAGAAATTCTTTCAAAACAATTTTGTAAATTTGATTTATTAACTCTTATTCTTGTTTCCCATGTTTCCGGAATAACACTTGAATAATTTAAAAATTCTCCATCAAGCAATCTTGTTACTATTTTACAATTTTCTAATTCAAATAGAGCTTGATTTTTGGCTACACCAATTTTTATTGGTTCAAATGAATCTACTAAAATTTTATTTATTTCATTTAGAGTTCTTCCTGGTATAACAGCTTTAAAATCATTTACTTTTGTTTGTAAATATTTGCTTTTCCATGCTAATCTAAAACCATCTACAGCAACTAAATTTAATTTATTATTTGTTATTTCAAATAAACATCCAGTAAAAATTGGTCTATTTTCTTCAGTACTTACAGCAAAAATTGTTTTTCTTATCATATCTTTTAAATTATTTTGCTCTATTTGAATTGAATTTTCTATGCTTATTTGTGGAAGTTCTGGAAATTCACTAGGATTCATTGTTGCCAATTTATATAAAGAGCCTTCACACTCAATAACTAATAAATTTTTATCATTTACAGAAATAGAAATATCTGTATTAGGTAATTTTCTTATTATTTCACTAAACATTGTAGCATTAACAACTATAGCACCTTCTTCTTCAACTTCACAATCAATAATATATTCTATACCAATTTCTAAATCATATGTTGTTAATTTTAATTCTTTATTATTTGTTTGGATAAGTATTCCTTCTAGTATAGGATTGTTGGGTTTAGAAGCTACCGCTTTAGTTACGGAATTAAGTGCTTTGATTATTTTTTCTTTTTCACAAATGATTTTCATTTTGTCGTCTCCTTTATTATATAATAAATAAATATATTTAGTAGTAGTAGTAGTAGGTCCTGTGGATTATGTGGATAACTATGTGCATAACTGATTTCCCTATGGTTTTAGATGTTGATAATTTTGTGGAAAACTCAGCAAGTTATCCACAGTAAAAAAATCCAATTGTGGAAAACTCAGTTATCCACAGCTTATCCACACGATATCCACAACCCCCTGTGGATATCTAACCAATCAATTCCGTAGAGAGGGATTGATTGCAATTTTTAAAATTTCCAAAAAATTCTAAAATTGCCAATTTTTGTTGATACCATACTACTTTTCGGCTAATAAAATGTTTTTCACACTTTCCACAATTAGCTTAGTATTTTGATTTTCTTTTATCTCATTTTCGATTTTTGTACAAGCATGCATTACAGTTGTATGGTCTCTTTTACCAAAGTCTTTTCCTATCTGAGGTAGAGACATTGAGCTACATTTCTGCAAAGATACATTGCAATTTGTCTTGGAAATGCAATATCATTAGAGCGCTTTGAACCTCTTAAGTCTTTTGCATTAATATTAAAATATTTTGCAACTGTTTCTTGTATAAATTCGGCAGAAATTACCTTTTCCTGTTGGGCTACTATATCATTAATAGCTCTTTCAGCCATTTCCATTGTTATAGGACTATTGGTTAATGATGATTTTGCTATTAATTTATTTAAAGTTCCTTCAAGTTCTCTGATATTTGAGTCTATTCTATTTGCAATGTTTGATAAAATTTCGTCATCAATAATGATATTATCTAATTGAGCTTTTTTTCTAAGTATAGCTAAACGGGTTTCGTAGTCTGGATTAGTATATCTGCAATAAGACCCCATTCGAAACGTGATTTTAATCTATCTTCTAGTAGTTGAATATCTTTTGGAGGTCGATCACTTGAAAGAATTATTTGTTTTCCACTTTCATGTAAAGTATTAAAAGTATGGAAAAATTCTTCTTGTATACGTTCTTTTCCTGCAATGAATTGAATATCATCTATTAACAAAACATCAATATTTCTGTATTTATCTCTAAATTGTGCACTTGTATTGTCTTTTATTGCATTAATAAGTTGATTAGTAAATTTTTCTGAAGTCACATATAAAATACTAGCATTTTTGTTTTTTCTTAATATAGCATTACCAATTGCATGCATTAAGTGAGTTTTTCCTAAACCAACTCCACCATAAATAAACAACGGATTATAAGAAGTAGCAGGTGCTTCTGCTACAGCTAAAGCTGCTGCGTGTGCAAATCTATTATTATTACCAACAACAAAAGTATCAAAAGTGTATTTGGGATTCAAAGTTGAATTTGAATAACCATAACCAACATCGTTTGGTAGATTTATTGCATTTTCTTCTTGCAACTCGTCCTTTGAAACGATGTTAATTTTGCATTCTTTATTTGTTATAAAATTAAAAGTGTTTGTTAATAAATCATAATACCTTGATTGAATAGACTCCTTTTGAAAACTAGAAGATGCTACCAATACGACAGTATCATTGTCAAAACTTTGAATTTCTAGATTTTTTATCCAAGTTTCATAAGATATTTTTGTTGTTTCGTCTTTTAAAAGTTCTTTTGCTTTTGTTAAAAGTTCATTTAATTCGTTTTGCATTATCGTTCAATCCTTCCAAAATTAAAGGTTTGAAAGTTATCCACATAGTTATCCACATATGTTGATAAATGTCCACATCTTGTGGATAACTCGGTAAAAAAACACCAAATTATAACCTTCAAAACCTTTATTCCCTATCATTTTCTATATAATATCAAAACAGGTATATATAGTCAATAAAAATATAAAATATTTTGAATTTTAAAATTTACTATTGACATAAATATAAAAGTGGTTGTATAATTGTAACACTAGTGAATAATTTGGAAAAATTATCTAATAAAATATAAAAAAGCAATATAGGAGGTGCTAAATAAATGAAAAGAACATTCCAACCAAAAACAAGACAAATGAAAAAAGAACATGGATTTATGAAAAGAATGAAAACAAGAGCAGGTAGAAATGTATTAAAAGCAAGACGTGCTAAAGGAAGAGCAAAATTAAGTGCTTAATTAAAAAAAGGACCAACTGAAAAAATGGTTCTTTTTTAAAATATAAAAGAAAGAGCAAATTTTTTATGAAAAAAATAAAAACACTAAAAAAAAATTATGAATTTAAAAATGTTTTATCAAAAGGAAAATTTTTCGTAGGAAAATATGTTACTATTTATATAAAAATAATAAAAAAAATGAAAATTATGTAGGTATTGCAGTTGGAACAAAAGTTGCAAAAGCAGTAAAAAGAAATAGAATAAAAAGATTAATAAGAGAAAGTTACCGTTTAAATAAAAATAATTTAAAAAAAGGTAATGATATTGTTTTTTTATGGAACAAAAATGCTGATTTTCATAAAATAAATTTTAACATAATTAATACAGAAATAATATATTTATTGAATAAAGCAAAAATGGTGTAAAATGAAAAAAATATTAATATTTATTATTAAAAAGTATAAAAAATTTATTTCTCCAGTATTTTCAAATATGGGATGTAACTGTAAGTTTTATCCAACATGTTCTGAATATACAAAACAAGCAATAGAAAAATATGGATGTTTAAAGGGAAGTTTTTTAGGATTAAAAAGAATTTTAAAATGCAATCCGTTTAGTAAAGGTGGATATGACCCTTTAAAGTAAGGAGGAAAATAAAATATGTTTCAATTCATAGCAAATATTTTTGGATATTTACTTGAGTGGTTATACAATGGAATTGGACAAAATTATGGAATAGCTTTAATTTTGTTTACTATAATATTAAGAATTATACTATTGCCATTAACTATAAAGCAACAAAAATCAATGAAAAAAACTACAGCTTTACAAGGCAAAATGCAAGAAATACAATTCAAATATAAAAACAATCCAGAATTAATGAATAAAGAAATTATGGAATTATATAAAAGAGAAAATTTAAGTCCTTTTTCTGGATGTATAAGTTCAATAGTACAAATTTTAATTATATTATCTGTATTCTATTTGGTAAGTAGACCACTAACATATATGAAAAAAATTGATCCAGGTATTATTGAAAATTATAAAAACGAGATAAGTGCAGAAAATGATGGAAAAATTTCTAATTATTATGAAATAGAAATAATTCAAAAGAAAGCTGCACAAGATGAAAACATAAAGGTTAATATGGATTTCTTAGGACTAGATTTAAGTAAGGTTCCAAGTCAAAATATGTCAGATGCAACAGTATACATAATACCATTGCTATATGTAGTTTCATCAATATTCTCAATAAGAATGACAACTGGAAAAACAAAGAAAAAAGAAGAAAGCAATTCATCAGAGCCAGATATGACTCAACAAATGAATAAATCTATGTCATACATGATGCCAATAATGGCAGTATCTATAGCTTTTGTAGCACCATTAGGATTAGCTTTATATTGGCTAGTAAGCAATATACTAATGATTTTAGAAAGAATTGTAATTAATAAATATGTTGATTCTAAGGAGGAAAAAACATTATGTCTAAAATAATTGTATCTGAAGGTAAAACAACTAGTGAAGCTATAGAAAAAGGATTAAAAGAGCTAAATTTACATAGAGACCAAGTTGAAATTAGAGTTTTAGAGCAAGAAAAACGTAGCTTTTTTGATATATTAGCACCAAGAGTTGTAAAAGTAGAGCTAACAGTAAAAGAAAAACCTCAAAAAGAAGAAAAGATTTTAACAGAAGAAGATTTAGAAGAAACTAAAAATAATGTTGAAAAATTCATAAAAGAATTTTTAAAAAATTTAGGTGAAGAATACAAATATGATATTAATATAGAAAAAAATGAAATAAATGTTAAAATCGATGGAGGAAATTCTGGAACTTTAATAGGATATAGAGGTGAAACCTTAAATGCACTACAACATATTTTATCTTTAATTGCAAATAAGCATACATCGGCAAAGGTTAGAGTTTTACTAAATGTAGATGGATATAAAGAAAAAAGAGAAAAAACATTAGAAGAGTTAGCATTAAAAGTTTCAAAAACAGTTATAAGAACAAATAAAAGCATTACATTAGAGCCTATGAATGCATATGAAAGAAAAATTATACATTCAAAATTACAGGATATGACAGATATAAGAACTCATAGTATTGGTGAAGAGCCACATAGAAGAATTGTAATTGAAAAAGTAAATAAATAAAAAATCAGAAGTCAAAGTTCGATTTTAGTAATAAACTATATCTAACTTTGGCTTTTTTTATAGGGAGGAAAATATGAATACAATAGCTGCAATATCTACAGCCACGGGCAATGGCGGTATTGGAATAATAAGAATGAGTGGAAAAGAATGTTTTCAAATATTAAATAAAATATTTAAACCAATAAATGCAAATGAAGAAATTAATGGTTATACAATGAAATATGGACATATAATTGATGAAAATAACAATATAATAGATGAGGTATTAGTATCTTATTTTAAAGCACCAAAAAGCTATACTACTGAAAATATGTGTGAAATTAATTCTCACGGAGGTTTTATTGTTGAAAGAAGAATACTTGAGGAATGCCTAAAAAATGGTGCAATAATGGCCGAACCAGGCGAATTTACTAAAAGGGCATTTTTAAATGGAAGAATTGATTTAATACAGGCTGAATCTGTAATAGATTTAATAAATTCTAAAAGTGAAAAGGAAGCAAAAGCTTCAATAAGCCAACTAGAAGGAAATTTATCAAAAAATATAAATGAAATTAAAGAAAATTTATTAGATTTAATGGCTGATGTAGAGGCTTCTATTGATTATCCAGAATATGATATTGAGGAAGTTACTAATAATAAAATATTGTCTGTTATTAATGTGATAAAAATTAAACTTGAAAAATTAAGCTCTTCATTTAAAAATGGAAAATTTTTAAGAGAGGGAATAAAAACAGCTATAGTAGGTAAGCCAAATGCAGGAAAATCTTCATTATTAAATAATATTTTGAATGAAGAAAGAGCAATTGTAAGTGATAAAAAAGGAACAACAAGAGATACAATAGAAGAGTTTGTTACAATAAATGGTATATCATTAAAGTTAATTGATACAGCAGGAATAAGAAATACGACCGACGAGATTGAAAAAATAGGCGTCGAAAAATCTAAAAAGATAATAGATGATGCTGAACTTGTAATAGCTATATTTGACGGTTCTCAGGCATTAGAAAATGAAGACTATGAAATACTAAAACTTATAGGTAACAAGAATGCTATATTATTGGTTAATAAGATGGATATTGTTGATGGAAGTTTAGTTATTAATGAATTACAAAAATATAATAAGATATTATTAAGATATCTGCAAAAACAGGTGACGGTGTAGAAAAATTATATGATAGAATTTATGAAATGTATAAAATAAATGATATTGAGCTAGATGATGGTGAAATTTTAACTAATATAAGACATAAGGGACAAATAGATGAAGCAATAAAAAGTATAAATGCAGTAAAAGATACAATAGATAATCATATGCCAGTAGATATAATTGAAATTATTTAAAACAAGTATTGGCTGACTTAGGAAAAATAACAGGAGATGATATTTCTGAAGATATAATTAATGAAATATTTTCAAAATTTTGTCTTGGAAAATAAAGTTTCGACAAATCGTTTCACATTAAACTGAAATGCAAAACACTTAGAAAACACAGAGATACGTCGATTTCTTGCCACTTTGTCGAATTCAACGTTCGACAAAGTTCGACATTTAATTTTGATGTTAGTATAAAAAATTGTGTGATTAAAAATTTTGATATTTTTGATTAAGCTTTAGAAAAAAATAATAGTTTGTTATCGTGAATTGCAAATTATGATGTTTGTATAAAAAATTTGAATTAATAAAAATTATTTTTATATTTTGCTATATGTAAGTAAAAATTATAATAAGTAGGAGGTAAAAAATGAAATATAATGCAGGAAAATATGATATTGCAGTAATTGGAGCAGGTCATGCAGGTTGTGAAGCAGCATTACTGCAGCAAGAATGGGGATGAAAACATTAATGTTTTCAATTAGTTTAGAGGCAGTTGCAAATATGCCTTGTAATCCACATATAGGAGGAAGCTCTAAAGGACATCTAGTTAGAGAAATCGATTGTCTTGGTGGAGAAATGGGAAAAAATATAGATAAAAGTTACATTCAATTAAAAATGTTAAATACATCAAAAGGACCAGCTGTGTATTCGTTAAGAGCACAGGCTGATAGAAAAAAATATCAAGCTGAAATGAAACATACATTAGAAAGACAAGAAAATTTATATTTAAAACAAGCTGAAATTGTTAATATAACATTAGAAAATGGAAAAGTTAAGTCAATAGAAACAAATATAGGAGCTATTTATGATGTTGATGCGATTATAGTTGCTACAGGTACATATTTAAAGGGAAAAATATTTATTGGCGAAACATCATTCGAAAGTGGCCCAGATGGCGTATTTCCAGCTAATAAGCTATCTGAATGTTTAAAAAGTTTAGGAGTTAATTTAGTTAGATTTAAAACTGGAACACCAGCTAGAATTAACAGAAAAAGTATTGATTTTTCTAAAATGGAAATACAAGAAGGTCAAAAAGATATAGAAGCATTTTCTTTAGAAGATGAAATTGATAAAAATAAAGAACAATTGCCTTGTTATTTAACATATACTAATCAAAAAACACACGATATTATAAGGGCAAACCTACATAGATCACCATTATATGCAGGAAAAATTGAAGGTACAGGACCAAGATATTGTCCATCTATAGAAGACAAAGTTGTTAGATTTAGTGATAAAGAAAGACATCAAGTATTTATTGAACCAATGGGAGAAAATACTGATGAAATGTATGTACAAGGAATGAGCTCCTCATTGCCAGAAGATGTTCAAATTGCTATGTATAGAACATTACCAGGCCTTGAAAATGCTGAATTTACAAGACCTGCATATGCAATTGAATATGATTGTATAGACCCAGCAGATTTAAAATTATCATTAGAGTATAAAAAAATTGAAAATTTATTTTTTGCAGGTCAAGCAA
>ERZ859980.1172-NODE-1172-length-11412-cov-2.197323_pt1 | contig 11412 bp, 9 predicted proteins | sample MGYA00509984_ERZ859980 | MGnify/ENA primary metagenome ERZ859980 (study PRJEB30046, sample SAMN00715173) | human gut metagenome | study: EMG produced TPA metagenomics assembly of the A metagenome-wide association study of gut microbiota in type 2... | reverse complement strand
ATTATCTTAGTTCTCTGATGACAGAACAATTTACTGTATTGGCTGCAAAATGGTTTATTTATTGCTGACATAATAAGTAATATGTGGTTGTGGAGGATTTGAAGTATGGGAAGTTTGAGCGAGTTTTAAATGTGGATCTGACGAGGGATGAGTAAATGTCAGATCTTGTAGTACAAAATTGATAGAATGGAGTTTAAGTATGATCAAGAGAATGGATTTATCCGGCGATTGGGCATTTGCCTTGGATGCGGACAAAACAGGGATCGAGCAGGGAATTTTCCGTAGTCTGCCTGCAGATACGATTACACTTCCCGGTACGACTTCGATTGCCAAAAAGGGAACTCCTTCTGACAAGAAAGAAATCGGTTTTCTGACTGATCCATACTTGTTTGAAGGTTACGCATGGTATGCAAAAGAAATTACCTTGGACAAAGATTTCAAAAACAAAAATATTTATTTACATTTGGAACGTACACGCCTGACTCGTGTTTGGGTTAATGATGTAGAGGTCGGATGCAGAGACAGCCTTACTACTCCACATCATTACGATCTGACTCCTTATATTAAGGACAACACGTTTCGTCTGACTATTTTAGTTTCTAATGTGGATTACCCGACCAAAGGCGGTCATCTGACCTCTCCGGATACCCAGACGAATTGGAATGGTATTATCGGCGAGATATCGCTTCACATATGTGATGAGATCATGATTGAACATATCAAAACCTACCCGGATACAGAGCACAAATCTGTCCGTGTAGAGATTACCACCAACAATACAACGCAGACGCAACGCAATCTGTCTGTCTGTGCCAAAGCTGAATTAATGGACATTTCCGGCAAGACAGGCGTTCAAGTACCTGCTGCATATTTTCAGGACATTTTCTTCCCGGTCGGCAAAGGAACGGCCGAATTTACTTATGAACTGGGAGAAGATGCTGTACTTTGGAGCGAATACAGTCCGGTCATCTACGAACTGCACTTGACAATTCCGGGTACCGACGAGGAGAGCGTGACAACATTCGGTCTGCGCGACTTTTCCACATCAGAGACTGAATTTTTGATCAATGGGACACCGACATTCCTGCGTGGCAAACACGATGGTTTGATCTTTCCAATGACCGGAGCGGTTCCTACTTCCGTAGAAGAATGGATCCGCGTTATGAGCATTTCCAAATCTTACGGTATCAATCATTACCGTTATCACACCTGCTGCCCTCCGGACGCTGCATTTGTAGCGGCTGATCTGTTGGGTATTTACATGGAACCTCAGCTTCCTTTCTGGGGAACCTTGACCGCACCGGGTGATGAAGGGCACAATGCCGAAGAGCAGGATTATCTGATTGAAGAAGGTTATCGCATGATGGATGAATTTGGTAACCATGCTTCTTATTGTATGATGTCTCTTGGAAATGAGCTTTGGGGCAGCAAAGAGCGCATGGCAGAGATCATTACAAATTATCGCAAGGTGGATGATCGTCATCTGTATACACAGGGTTCCAACAACTTCCAGCACACCCCGGTACTATTACCGGAAGACGATTTCTTTGTCGGAGTCCGTTTTAGCAAAAACCGTTTATTCCGTGGTTCCTATGGTATGTGTGATGCTCCTTTGGGACATATTCAGTGGGATGAACCTTCTGCTGATCATAACTACGACGAAGTGATCCATCCTACAAATGCAGCCGTCGATGCCGGCAACGATGCGGAAGAGATCGAAATCCAATACGGAACCGGTGTTAAGAAAGTAAAAGCTGCCGATAATGGGGGTGTTTTGATCCCACATATTCCGGTTGTCTCCCATGAGATTGGACAATTTGCGGTTTATCCAAACTTCCGTGAGATTGATAAATATACCGGCGTTCTCAAAGCAAGAAACTTCGAAGTATTCAGAGACCGTTTGAAAGAAAAGGGCATGTTAGATCAAGCCGATGACTTTTTCTACACCAGTGGTAAGCTGTCTGTTCAATGCTACAAGGAAGAACTGGAGGCTGCTGCTCGTACAAAACTGCTCGCCGGATATCAAATATTGGATATTCAGGACTTTTCCGGTCAGGGTACCGCTTCGTTGGTATTTTGGATGCCTTTATGGACAGCAAAGGACATGTTACACCGGAGGAATGGGCAGGATACTGTTCCGATCACATTCTGTTAGCACAGTTTCCAAAATATGTCTATCAGGCAGGAGAAACCTTCCGTGCTAAGATGGCGATCCGCTACTACAATCCTGAGAAGTTGGAAAATAAAATTCTTCACTGGGAATTAAAACAGCAGAAAAAGATCATTCGAGAAGGATCCGTTGTGATTCCGGATGGTGCTTTTGACCTGGTAGAATTAGACGAGATAACCTTTGATTTTCCGGAGATCACGGAAGCTGCTACTTATCATTTGGATCTTAGTGTACCGGAAACCAATATGGCAAACACCTATGAGCTATACTGCTTCCCAACACTGTCAACGGAAATTCCGGCCTCCGGCATGACGATCGGTGAAGGTGCCAATGAAGTCCATGTGACGGCTGATTACGCAGAAGCCTGCGCATTGCTTCAAAATGGTCAAAAAGTATTGTATCTGCCAACCGAACTTGCCGACAAGATCGAAGGCTTTTATTGTACGGATTTTTGGTGTTATCCAATGTTCCGCGATATTTGCGAATGGATGAAGAAGCCGGTTGCTGTCGGTACAATGGGGCTGTTGATCCAAAAGGATCATCCGGCTTTAGCTTCTTTCCCGGCTCACAAATATTCCACACCACAGTGGTATAAGATCGTATCGCACTGTGACTGTGCTATCTTAGATGACGTGACCGATAAGAGCTACCGCCCGATCGTGCAGATGGTCGACAACTTTGAACGTAACCACAAACTGGGTATCTTGTTTGAAGGTAAAGTTGGCGAGGGTACCTTGATGGTATGTACCAGCCGTTTAAGTGAGGTTGCCGAGTATCCTGAGATCAAATGCTTTGCAAGATCAATACTGGATTATGTGACCTCGGATGCTTTCGCACCTGAGCAGACATTGGATATGGCACTTCTTAAGCGTGTATTTTGCAAGGAAGACTAACCGTCACATCCGAATAAAACAATAAAAGATATAAACAAAAGCAGTTTCCTATAAAGAAAAAAAGCCACCAAGACTTGATGAGTACCCTGTCACTGACAGGACATATCAAATCTTGGTGGCTTTCAATTTTGATACTCTTATATGTGCTTTCAACCTAATGTGAAAGAACATACCTCATTATTACAAACTTTAATTCTAAAGTGATTGGATAAACCGCATGAATGCATTCATACCTTCGTCTGTGTTTTTATAAACACCGGCATGCTCTAATACTTTCTTAAAAACGATACCGATCTCCGTCTGAAGAATTTCATCTACATTATCTTCTGTGATCGCATCGTATTTTGGTAAAAACTCGTCTACCCAGTCTGCATGTTTTGCAAGTTCCTCATCGGCTCGAATATCTTTTCCTGATATAATGTATTCGCCCAAACGCTGCATTTCTCCCTTTAATCTAGCCGGAAGGACTGCCAGACCCATAACTTCGATCAAGCCGATATTTTCTTTCTTAATATGGTGCAGTTCCTGATGTGGATGGTACACACCTAACGGATACTCCGGCGTTGTAATGTTATTGCGAAGTACCAGATCCAGTTCAAACTCCCCGTCCCGCATTCGCGCGATCGGTGTGATCGTATTGTGTGGTTCTCCATCCGTCTGCGCATAGATAAAAGCATCTTCATCCGTATATGCTCTCCATGCCGTCAAAATATGTGCAGCAAGCTTTACCAGGCGCTCAGCCTCTTTATGACGAATACGTACAACCGACATCGGCCAATTTACGATCCCCGCCTGTACATCCTCAAAGCCCGGAATCGTCAATGTCTGCTTGATTTCCGCTCTTTCCATTGCAAATTCATAATGACCACCCTGGAAATGCTCATGTGCCAATATCGAGCCGCCTACAATTGGCAGATCGGCATTTGAACCTACAAAATAATGTGGGAACTGACGCACAAAATCCAACAGTTTACGAAAGGCAGATTCATCAATCTTCATCGGTGTATGATCACTATTAAATAGGATACAGTGCTCATTGTAATATACGTAAGGAGAATACTGCAATCCCCACTGACCGCCATCAATGGTTACCGGAATAACACGGTGATTCTGTCTTGCCGGATGATTCACTCTACCTGCATACCCCTCGTTTTCTTTACACAGCAAACATTTCGGATAAGCACTCTGTGGTGCATTTTTGGCAGCGGCGATCGCCTTAGGATCTTTCTCCGGCTTAGATAAATTGATCGTAATGTCTAATGTCCCATACTCTGTATCTGCGGTCCACTTTACATCACGCTTGATTCGATCACGGCGGATATAATTGGTATCACAACTTAATTTATAATAATAGTTTGTTGCCGCTTTGGGTGATTCTTCATACAACTTGCGAAACTTGCGGATCACGGTACTTGGTGCCGGAACGAGTGCTCCCATCAGTTTCGTATCAAATAAATCCTGATAAACAACGCTGTTCTCTGTCATAACACCACGGGAATATGCATTTTCCATAAGGTCCGCTAAAATCTCATGAACCGGCCGTACCGGCGTCTCCTGCTCTGGTGTCTGATATTCATCCAACTGCAAAATCTCCAACAAACGATTGATCACATACACACGATCTTCCGCTGCGACCAAACCATTTTTTTCCCCATAACGAACCAACTCATCAATCAACACACTGTTATCTGCCATGCTATTACCGTACCTTTCTATATGTGGTTGAGGGGCCCGCCAAGACCCCTCCCAATAAATAATATGAAATCTTTGATAGGCTTAGTGTACTTTTTCGCCCTTAATCTCGATCATGTGATTTACTGCATGCTCTAACGCATCAATGGAAGCACGAATAATATCTTCATCACTGCTTACGCCCCAGTATAACTGCTTCTCATCCTGCGTAATTCCAACATAAGCCATCGCCTTAGAAGAAGATGTCTTCGACAATGCGTGCTCCTCATATACATCCAATACATAGCTGATACCTAAGAAATCCTTGATCGCATTGTTGACTGCATTCAAACGTCCATTTCCCTTTGCCTCGACAACTTCTTTTTTGCCATCCTGCTCAAAAGTAACCTGCGTTGTAATACCATCTTTCTGCTGGAAGTGTACTTCTGCAATAGCAAAACTGCGCTTTGGCTGGCTGTATGTCTCTTCGAATACGCGCAGCATATCTTCCGGACTGAGCTCTGCATGTGCATGATCGGAAACACCCTTCATCAGGTAACCGACTTCCTCACGCATACGGTCTGGAATCTCTAATCCGTAATTCTGTTTTAATACATACGCTACACCGCCCTTACCGGACTGGCTGTTGATACGGATAACATCCGAATCATATGTTCTTCCAACATCTTTCGGATCGATCGGCAGATATGGAACCGTCCAAAGATTTTCGTTACGCTCCTCGCGATATGCCATACCTTTGGAGATAGCATCCTGATGAGAACCGGAAAATGCGGTAAATACAAGCTCACCTGCATATGGCTGACGCTTGGATACCTGCATTGCTGTCAAACGCTCATACGTATCTGCGATCTCCTGCATATTGTGGAAATCTAACTTGGAATCCACACCATGAGAATGCAGATTCATAGCAACAGTTACTAAGTCTAAATTACCGGTACGTTCACCGTTACCAAATAAAGTGCCTTCCAAACGGTCTGCTCCTGCCAATACACCAAGCTCCGCAGTTGCCACGCCAGTACCACGGTCATTGTGTGGATGCAGAGAAAGAACAACATTATCACGGTATTTCAGATGTTTGCTGACATATTCAATCTGGCTTGCAAAAACATGCGGCATTGCATTCTCGACAGTGGCAGGGATATTAATGATCGCCGGTGCATCTGCCTGTGGCTGCCATACATCCAAAACGGCATTACATACTTCTACTGCATAATCTACTTCTGTTCCATGGAAACTCTCCGGGCTGTATTCAAAGCGGAAGTTACCATGTGCCTCTGCAGCAAGCTCTTTTAACAGTTTTGCTCCGTTTACTGCAATCTCCTTGATCTCTTCCTTGGATTTACGGAACACCTGCTCTCTTTGTGCTACAGATGTAGAATTATATACATGAACGATTGCATTTGGTGCACCATCCACTGCTTCAAATGTCTTGCGGATAATATGTTCTCTTGCCTGTGTAAGTACCTGAACCGTTACATCATCCGGAATGAGATGCTGATCGATCAGTGCTCTCAAAAAAGTAAACTCTGTCTCGGATGCTGCCGGAAAACCGACCTCAATCTCCTTAAATCCAATCTTAACCAGCATCTTAAAAAACTCTATTTTCTCGTCCAGGCTCATTGGCTCAATCAAAGCCTGATTGCCATCACGTAAATCAACACTGCACCAAACCGGCGGCTTATCAATTGCATCTTTCTTTACCCATTCATAGCAATCCTCCGGTGGCATAAAATAACTCTTCTGATACTTTTCAAATCCTTTCATAAATAACCTCACTTTCCAGACTCCCCTTTGAGTCCTTGTAATGCGTTGCGCATCTGTGTGCATTCTGTCAGAGTTTGTATAAGGATCAACGTGAAATTCTTTCGTAATGTAAAAAACGTCTCTATATAATATAGAGACGGATCATCCGCGTTACCACTCTTATTCATGAAAAACATGCGCTCACAGGTACATCAACAACTTGTCAATACCTTTCCCCTCTAACGGTGGGAATCCGTCCTGATCTACTAAAGTTCAACCGGCTGCTCCGAGACGAGTTCGCCATATCACTTCCACTGCTTCGCATCAACCAACAGCTTTCTGCATTCCATTCTATGGTTACTACTTCTCTTCTTCGCATTTCATCAAACATCATACCACATACATTCTAATTTGAAAACCCCCAATTTTTATCATTGTATCTTCCAAGTATGGAATTTTTTTAAGGGCAGCTTTCAAAGAAACTCCCAGACTGCATTTTTGATAACATAGCGTATTTTTGGTATTGGCATAATGTGGATTATGGGGATTGTGTTGTAAATAAAAATGTGCTAGTATAAATCCCGTCGAGAAAACACAATATATAGTGTCACCATGACATTTTTCGAACATTATATAGTACTTCTAAAAATCCGAGAAAGTATGCATATCCACGCAGTCTGTGTGCTTTCCTCGATTAGGAAGCAAGTCTGAATGGAGGAGGTTGCATTCATGAAAATCATGAAAAGAAGTGGCATTGAAGCCGATTTTGATGTCACCAAAATATCAGCAGCGATCAAAAAAGCAAACTGCGAGGTTGCCGCTGTTGATCAATTATCAGAAGAACAGATCGAGGAGATTTCTACTAATGTAGAGAAGATTTGTTCTGACATTGGCCGAACTCTCGGCGTCGAAGAAATTCAGGATCTTGTCGAGGATCAGATCATGAACAAACGTGCATTTGTGTTGGCACGCAAATACATTACTTACCGTTATACTCGCGCCTTAGTCCGCAAATCCAACTCAACCGATAAGCAGATCTTAAGCCTGTTGGAATGTAATAATGAAGAGGCAAAGCAGGAAAATTCCAATAAGAATCCTACCGTAAATAGTGTACAACGCGATTATATGGCCGGCGAAGTCAGTAAAGACATTACTAAGCGTTTTTTGCTCCCAGAGGATATCGTAGCCGCACACGAACAGGGCATTATACATTTTCACGATTCCGATTATTTTGCACAGCATATGCACAACTGCTGTCTTGTCAATTTGGAAGATATGTTGCAAAACGGTACTGTGATCAGTGAAACCATGATTGAACGGCCAAAGAGTTTTTCAACTGCCTGCAATATAGCAACGCAGAGCATTGCACAGATTGCCAGTTCCCAGTACGGCGGACAGAGCATTTCTTTGGCACATCTCGCCCCATTTGTGGATGTCAGCAGACAAAAATTCCGACTGCAGGTGCGTGATGAGTTTGAAAAAGCGAATATCGCTGCTTCCGAAGAACAGATCAATAATGTAGCAGAACAGCGTGTACGCGACGAGATCAAGCGTGGCGTACAGATGATCCAGTATCAGGTGATCACGTTGATGACAACTAATGGACAAGCACCATTTGTTACGGTATTTATGTATTTAGATGAAGTTCCGGAAGGACGTCTGCGTGATGATCTTGCACTCGTAACGGAAGAGATCCTTCGCCAGCGTATTCAGGGCGTTAAGAATGAAAAAGGTGTATATATTACTCCTGCTTTTCCAAAGCTGATCTATGTATTGGAAGAAGATAATATTACCGAAGGCAGTAAATATTGGGAACTAACCAAACTGGCAGCAAAATGTACGGCAAAACGAATGGTTCCTGACTATATTTCTGAAAAGATCATGCGTAAATTAAAAGATGGCAACTGCTATCCTTGCATGGGCTGCCGTTCCTTCCTGACTGTTTATCATGACGAAAACGATAAGCCAAAGTTTTACGGTCGCTTTAATCAGGGCGTTGTCACGATCAACTTAGTGGATGTTGCCTGCTCTTCCGGCAAGGATATGGATAAATTCTGGCAGATTTTTGATGAACGTCTGGACTTGTGTTATCGTGCACTGATGTGCCGCCACAAGCGTTTATTAGATACGCCTTCCGACGTTGCTCCAATCCTTTGGCAGTACGGTGCTCTCGCTCGTCTGAAGAAAGGTGAGACGATCAATAAACTGCTATATAACGGATATTCTACGATTTCTTTGGGATACGCCGGATTATGCGAATGCACCAGATATATGACCGGACACAGTCATACTGATCCGGAATCCACCCCATTTGCATTGCAAGTCATGCAGCATATGAACGATGCTTGTGCAAAATGGCGCGAAGAAACCAACATCGACTTTAGCTTATATGGTACTCCGCTAGAGTCCACCACCTACAAATTTGCCAAATGTCTGCAAAAACGCTTTGGCATTATCGAAGGTGTGACCGACCGCGGCTATATCACTAACAGTTATCACGTACATGTAACTGAGGAGATCAATGCCTTTGATAAATTGAAATTTGAGGCGCAATTTCAAGAATTATCTCCGGGTGGTGCGATCAGTTATGTGGAAGTACCGAATATGGAAAATAATATCGAAGCCGTATTAAATGTTATGAAATATATTTATGATAATATTATGTATGCAGAGCTTAATACTAAGAGTGATTACTGTCAGGAATGTGGTTACACAGGACAGATTCAGATTATAACTGATGATGACGGAAAGCTATATGGGAGTGCCCTAACTGCGGAAACCGTAATCAGGATAAGATGAATGTCGCAAGAAGAACTTGCGGATATATCGGAACACAGTTCTGGAATCAGGGAAGAACTCAGGAGATTAAGGAGAGAGTGCTTCATCTGTAAGATTAAATATAATATGGCAGGACATGGAACCGACCCTCAAAAAAAGTTAGACTAAAAATCTAACGATTGGGAGGTCGGTTTTTTCATGTCCTGCCTTTTCTTAATAAGTGCTGTATGTGAATTAATATTCTGGGAAATATTCATGCTCTCTCATGCCATAAACAGCTGCAATCAGAATTGAAAGTATTATGGCAGGTATTGCAAATATAACAACAAAGCCAATGTCCTTGATTGTCATTATGAGTGCAATAACAGTCCATATTCCTGTATATATAATCTTGACAATCAGATTGCGGCGTATATGCTTTGGGTTGTTGGTTGCTTTATATAATATGATTCCTATATAAGCAAAAATAGTAATCACAGTAACGGGTAATCCAATTATGACAGCAAGAACAGCAAGAATATATAATAGAACTATGGATGTGCTTCCTATATAAATATGTCCAATTAAATGGAATAAATTGTTAATACTAAATGTCTTGTTATTAATTGCAGAAAATGATCCATACAAATTATTAAAGAATTTATCAGGATAAATATGAGTCATGATTAATATAATAATTGACAGAATACTGATAATAGTGTAAATAATTGTGAATACCTTATCCGTCTTTCTTGCAAAGTTCATTGTAATCGCTCTCCTCATAAATAATTGATAGTATCACTATATCATATTTATAGGTTATGAACAAGAACTGACTATAATAATGAATGTCAGATATACCGATATATATTTAAACTAATGTGATTCCCGAAAAGGAGTTTGGGACAGGGTTATGACAAGGAGGGCATATGTCACTTACGATAAGAAGTACAATGAATAATCAGGCGGCTGCACAGGGAATAGATAATACAGATAAGAATACTGATAATTCAAAGCAAACCAGAACAGAAAGACAATCAATGCATCAGAGCTAATCTTAAGCCATATAATGATAACCAGATTGATGCTAAAAGGCTCAGAGCAAGAAAGCAGGCAATGAAGCTTATATCTGACGCATGGAAATCTGCTGATAAGACAGATAAGAATATTGAGGAATGAAGCTCGATAAGCTTAATAAGCTTGATGAAATCACAGAACTTAAGAATAAGGTTAGTGATTTGGAGAATGAAAAGGAAGCATACCGTGTGGACTATGGTGTAGATAAGGATTCACAGGAACAGAAAGACCTTGAGCTGCTTGAAAAATATCAGAATAACCGTTATGGTTCGGCTGAGGACACATTTTCAAAAGAAGAACTTGACCGTTTAAAAGAATTACAGAATACTCCGCTTACAGAGTATCAGGAGAAGGTACTTAAGCTGAATTCATCACAGATACATTTTAGGATGAAATTGGTCAGAAGGAGCTTAAGATTGCATGCACGACAGCTTCAATTGCACTTGCTGAAATTGACAGGGATAAGTCTCAGGAAATGCTAAAGGCACAGGACTCAGCAGACCAGATAATAGGTGCTGTTGAGGGTGAGGTTAAGAACCTGCTTGTAGCCGAGGGCAAGGATAATATTGACGACAAAGCCGAGGGGAACAAGGAGAAAGCTGACGAGGCAGAGAAGAAACAGGAAGAACAGCAGGAAAAGATTGACGAAAAGCGCAAGGAAAGAAAAGAGCAGGAAGAGATTATTGAGGGACAGGCAGAGGCTGACAAGCTAGAGATGAATGCTAGTGTCAAAGGCAATGATATCGACCATGTAACTGAAGCCCAGAAGCAGATAGTCAGAATAATGAAAGATAATAAGATGCTTAATGAGGATATTAAGGGAATAGATATTGATTTGAATTTCTAGATAGCTGTCAGGAAGGACTATGCATGGCGGGATTGTTTTTGGGGGATTCCTATATAATAACTGGGTTTTCTGTGCAGATGGAAAGAGATATGTCTTGGTGAGATTTGGTTTTCCTATAAGAAAACATTTTTTATATGAATAATAGGTCATATTCAGCACAATCTTAATAAAATTTAGGGTATTTTCCTATCAGATAGTGATTAAAGCTATTTGATAGGAAAATTTGTCTTTAT
>ERZ859980.1171-NODE-1171-length-11474-cov-1.671863_pt1 | contig 11474 bp, 16 predicted proteins | sample MGYA00509984_ERZ859980 | MGnify/ENA primary metagenome ERZ859980 (study PRJEB30046, sample SAMN00715173) | human gut metagenome | study: EMG produced TPA metagenomics assembly of the A metagenome-wide association study of gut microbiota in type 2... | reverse complement strand
GGGAACAAGAAAAGGTATGGCAAAAAATTTAAAGGCAAAAAGTGGAGCTGCATTCTTTTCTTTAAAAACAGGAACAAAGGTAATTCCAATGGGAATTCAAGGTTCATTTAAACCATTTACGAAAGTAAAATTAGTTTTTGGAGAGCCACTAGATTTTTCAGAATACTACGGCAAAGAAAAAGATAAAGAAGCCTTAGAAAAAGTACTAATATTATTATGGATAATATAGTTATGTTGACAAATAAAGATAAATAATATATAATAAAAAAATGTTAAGGTAGGTAAGAAATTTATGGAAAAAATTAATGAAAATATTACATTTGAAGAATTATTAAATCAAACTTTAAAAGAAATTAAAGTTGGTCAAACTGTTACAGGAACAGTAATTGAAATAACACCTAAAAATGAAGTGTTTATAGATATTGGATATAAAGCTGATGGAATAATTCCAGCAAACGAATACATTTTAAATGCTGGCGAAACAGTACAAGAAAAATTCAAATTAGGCGACAGGGTAACTGCTGTTGTTGTAAAATTAAATGATGGATTAGGTAATGTATTATTATCATATAACAGAGCAAGAAGAGAAATTGATCAAAAAGAATTTGAAAGCAAAGTAAATAAAATACAATATTTAAAGCTATAGTTTCAGAAGTAAATGAAAAAGGATTAATAACAAACTTTAATACAATAAAAATATTTATACCATTATCATTATCTGGAATAAATAGAAACGAAGATCCACATACATATAAAGGAAAAGAAGTAAAATTCAAAGTAATAGAGTATAATCCAAAAACAAATAGAATAATAGGATCAATAAAACAAATAGCTGATGAGGAAAAAAAAGCAAAACTTGATGAATTCTGGAATAATGTAGAAGTTGGAAAAATGTATACAGGAACAGTAACAAGTTTAAGTGAATATGGTGCTTTTGTTGATATAAACGGAGTAGTTCAAGGATTATTACATATATCAGAAATGACATGGGAAAGAGATAAAAAACCAAAAGATATATTAGAAGTTGGACAAGAAATAAAAGTTAAAGTAAAAGAAGTTGATAAAGAAAATAAAAGATTAAAATTAATTTATGACAAAAAAGGTCCAGATCCTTGGGAGAAAGTAGAAGAAAAGTATAAAGTATCAGATGTAATTCCAGTTAAAGTACTACACTTTGTTCCATTTGGTGCATTTGTAAAAATAGAAAAAGGTATAGAAGGTTTAATACATATATCACAAATATGTGAAAGAAGAATTGCAAAACCTGAAGATGCATTAAAAATAGGACAAAAAGTAAATGCAAAAATAATTAGCATAGATAAAGAAAACAAAAAAATAGAATTATCAATAAGAGAAATAGAAGGCACAAGCCAAGATACAGACTTAATGGTAAATGAAGAAAAATCAGTAGCAGTACAAGATGAAGAAAAAGGAATGACAACAACTAAAGAACAGAAAAATCAATGATAAATACAGATAACAACAAAGAAATAATAACAAAAGATTAATGCAATAAAAATTGCAGGCAAATAAATGGCAGACATTAAAATTCTATGTCTGCCATCAAAATGATTTTTGATAAATAAAAAATGAATATAAAAGGAGTAATAAAAATGAATAATAAAAACATAAGAAACATAGCTATTATACACACGTTGACCACGGAAAAACTACATTAGTAGATGCTTTATTAAAACAAAGTCATGTATTTAGAGCAAATGAACAAGTTGCAGAAAGAGTAATGGATTCAAATGATATTGAAAAAGAAAGAGGTATAACAATTCTTTCAAAAAATACATCTGTTATGTATAATGATATAAAAATAAACATAGTAGATACACCAGGACATGCTGACTTTGGAGGAGAAGTTGAACGTGTTTTAAAAACAGTTGATGGTGTTTTATTATTAGTAGATGCTTTTGAAGGACCAATGCCTCAAACTCGTGAAGTTCTAAAAAAATCACTAGCATTAAATTTAAAACCAATAGTTGTAATTAATAAAATAGATAGACCAGGAGCAAATCCTTTAAAAGTTGTTGATCAAGTATTAGAATTATTTATTGAATTAAATGCATCTGATGAACAATTAGATTTCCCTGTAATTTACGCATCAGCTAAAAATGGAATTGCAAAAATGCATTTAGAAGATGAATCTGATAATGTTCATTGCATTTTTGATACTATAATAAATACAATAGAACCACCAAAATGCGATATGGATGGAACAGCTCAAATGCTAGTTTCAAATATTGATTATGATGATTATTTAGGTAGAATTGCTGTTGGAAGAATTGAAAGAGGAACAATAAAAAACGGTATGGCAATTTCTATATGCAAAGGTGAAAAAGTTGTTCAAGGTAAAATTGCTAAATTATTTACTTATATGGGACTTAAAAAAGTCGAAGTTGATGAAGTAAAGGCTGGTGATATAGTAGCATTATCTGGAATTGCAGATATTAATATAGGTGATACAATATGCGATATAGATCACCCAGAAAAAATTCCTTTTGTTGATATTGATGAACCAACAGTTTCTATGACATTTAGTGTAAACAATGGACCTTTAGCTGGAAAAGAAGGACAATTTATAACGTCAAGACATATTAGAGACAGATTATTTAAAGAGCTAGAAAGAAATGTAAGTTTACGTGTTAAAGAAACAGATTCAGCTGATAGCTTCGAAGTATGTGGACGTGGAGAACTTCATTTATCAGTATTAATTGAAACAATGAGAAGAGAAGGATTTGAATTATTAGTATCTCGTCCAAAAGTTATTTTCAAAGAAATAGATGGTGTAAAATGCGAACCAATTGAAAAATTAGTTTGTAACGTACCTGATGATGCAATTGGAACTGTAATTGAAAAATTAGGAAGACGTAAAGCTGAAATGAATAATATGGAACCAGCAGAAGCTGGACATACAAAACTAGAATTTGATATACCAGCAAGAGGTTTAATTGGATATAGAACAGAATTCTTAACAGATACAAAAGGTGTAGGAACAATGAACAGTGTATTTGATAGATATGAACCTTACAAAGGAGAAATATCATCAAGAACAAGAGGTGTTTTAGTAGCATTTGAACCAGGTGTATCTGTAACATATGGATTATACAATGCACAAGAAAGAGGAGAATTACTAATAGGACCAGGTGTTGAAGTATATGAAGGAAGATAGTTGGAATAAATTCAAGAAATGAAGATATTGCATAAATGTATGTAAAGAAAAACATTTAACAAACACAAGAGCTTCAGGATCAGATGATGCACTTCGTTTAGTTCCACCACTACAAATGTCACTAGAAAAAGCAATTGAATTTATAGCAGAAGATGAATTAGTTGAAGTTACTCCAAAGAATATTAGATTAAGAAAAGTAATATTAGATAGCAAAACTCGTGAAAGAGAAGCTAGAAGGGGAAAATAATTGAATTAATAGGAGTGGTTGTAGTGAATTATATTAATGGATTTAATAAAATGAGTTTGAATAACAGTGATATAAATACGTATAGAAAATCAAGATGGACGCAAAGTGACCGTGTAGAAGCAGAAGAAAAACGAAAAAATGATGAAGAAAGAAGAGCTAAAAAGAAAAAATTTGATTTAGTTATACAAGAATATTTAAAGCGTGGAGAATCAGTAGAAAGAATTCATTTAAAAATAGGACCATTATATAAAGCTGTAATAGGAAATGATCCACTAAAAACAATAATTTATTTTGCAAATAAATATAATAAAAGTATAGAAAATGAACAAAATGAATTAGAAAGATAGGAGCATTTATAGGAGGAATAGAATGAATACTATAGAGTTGGAAAAAATAAAGCAAAAAGCTTTAAATGAGCATATTCCTATAATTATGGACGATACATTGGAAGTAATTGCAAAAATTTTAACTGAAAAGAGACCAAAAAGAATTTTAGAAATTGGTGCAGCTGTAGGATACTCAGCAATGTGTTTTTCAAAATATTTAGCAGAAGATGGATTAATAGACACAATTGAAAGAGATGAAGAGCGTATAGAAGAAGCCAAACAAAACTTTAAAAAAGTAGAAGTTGAAAATAAAATCAATTTATACGAAGGAGATGCAGTTGAAATTCTTCCAACACTTAATGAAAAATATGATGTCGTATTTATTGATGCGGCTAAAGGAAAATATCCATTTTTCTTAAAAGAAGCTCTTAGAATGTTAAAACAAGATGGAATTATATTTGCAGACAACATATTATATAAAGGATATGTTATGAGTATTATAATAAGCACAAGCAACGTACTGCAGTTAGAAATTTAAGAGAATACATAAAAGAAACAACAGAAAATCCAAATTTAGAAACTGAAATTTTAGAAGTTGGAGATGGCTTAGCAATTAGTAAAATGAAATCTAATACAAAAATAGATCTAGTATTAACTAGATTCTATTTTTTGTAACATTGAATTTGATTATTAAGATATTTTTTTATATAAAATAGAGAATCATTATTAAAAGCCACAAAAATACCAACTATTTAACTAAAAAAACAGATAAATATTGAAAAAATTAATAATGCGTGATATTATAACAATATGTTCGAATGTACACAAACGTCATCTACAATGTAGAGGAGGAATGGTCAAATGAATATATACGAAGTTGGTCATATAACTTTCAAAACTGAACGAGAATGGGTGCAGTTAATGCCACCATATTTTATACTTCGGTTTACATTGAAACAAGAAGGACCACATGGAGAGTGGATGGAAATGAATCAATCCACAATTGCCATCGACCAAGAAGGCAATTATGATATTACCTTCCAAACAAAGATGTTCGAAAAGGAGTTCACAAAATTTATTTTGGAAGAGACTAAAGAGTCTATTTCAAAGTTCTAACAAATCAAGCCAACAGATATATACCGTATCTGTTGGCTTGATTTGTTATATAAAAATGTAAATTAATTTTAGAATAAATTATACAATATTTGAATTTTTTGTTGTTAAAAATAAATAATAGATATATAATAAAGAAAAATTTTAAGGAGATATTACAAATGAAAGATACAATTGATAAATTAGTTGATATCGACAATCAATCAAGAGCAATAATAAACAAATGTGAAGAAAAAGAAGAAAATTTAGATAATTATGTAACAATAGAGCTTGAAGAAAGGAAAGCAGAAATAAATGCGAAATATAAATACAAAATAAATTTTTTGAAATCAGAATGTGACAAAGATTTTTCAAATAAAAAAGAAGAAATAGATGAAAACACAAAAAAAGTGATTCAAGACATACAAAATGACTATAATGAAAAAAAAGATGAAAAAATAAACGAGATGATAGAAAAAATACTTAGATAAATTATTAAATAGTAGTATTAGACATTAATAAGACTAGAGAGGTGAAAAAAATGTCAATTTCAGCAATAAAATATCCGAGTATCAATGCAAAATTAAAAGGAATGTATTCTAAAAGGTTAAAAAATGATGACTTACAAGACTTAGCAAAACAAAATAATTTGAAAAGTGCAGTAGCAATATTAAAAAATAAAAGTTCAAGTTTAAATGTATTATCAGAAGATGCAGATAGGGAACAAATTGAAAAAGTATTAAATGGTGAAATTATATATGATATAGAAAAAATTGTAAAATATTTAGATAAAAATGATACGCAAATTTTTAATTTATTAATTTCTAAATATGAAATAAGATGTATAAAAAGAGCCATAAAATTATTATATTCAAAAAATGAATATGATGAAAATATAAAAATTTGGACAAATACAATATTTACAGATTTAAAAGGTCTTGAAAGTATTAAAAGTATTGATGAATTTTTAAAGATTATTAATAATACAAAATATAAAAAAATATTAAAAAAATATTTTGAAAATAAGAATACAGAATATAGTATTTTTGAGATAGAAAATGAATTGGATAAAATGTATTTAAAAAGCATATATAATTCAACAGGTAATAATAAAAACTTAAAAAAAATGATAGGAGCAAAAATCGATTTTACAAATATTTTATGGATATATAGAATGAAAAAATATTATAATTTTTCAGAAGATAAAATTGAAAAATCAATAATAGACATAAATTATGCACTTAAAAAAAATCAAATATTATCATTGGTAAAAGCTAAAAATATAGAAGAGCTAAATGAAATATTGAAAAAAACGGTTTATTCAAATATTTCAACAGATGATATTTATGAGCTAGAATGCAATATGAAAAAATATTTACATGGATTATATATAAAAAACTTTAAATCAAATTTATTAAGTATTAACTGTATATATTCATATTTAAATTTAGTAGAGCTTGAAAATAAAGATATTATAAGTATAATAGAAGCTGTAAGATATGGAATTGATAAAGAAAAGTTACTTAAAAAATTGATAAATTAGATAAAAATAAAATTTAATTTTATAATAGATACACTTAGGAGGAATGATAAAAAGATGGCTGTTGAGAAAATGAAGCTCTTAAGTATAACAGGTAAGGATACTGATCTAGAAAAATTTTTGGCCAAAAACATAATAAATTTAGATATACAAATAGAAGATGCCAAAAAAGTATATAAAAAAGGTTGGAAATTAGAGTATTTTAGCTATGATTATACTGTAAAAGAGTATATAAAAAAATGTGAAAAAGTACTTGATGAGTTACAAATTGAAAAAGATGATGATTATTGGAATTATAATATAATAAACTCAGTAAGTGAAATAGAAAAGAAAATTGATAATATTAATAACCAATATACTGAGCACATAAATAAAATAGTTGATTTAGAAAAAGAAAACGAATTAATGCAAAAAAATTACGATATTATAAAAAATTTAGTTTCTGTGGATTCAAAAATTGAAAATTTATATAATTTAAAGTATATGAAGTTTAGATATGGAACTGTACCAACTAAGAATTTAGAAGAAATAAATAGAAAAATAGATAACACAGATGCAATATATTTCGAATTAAAAAGAGAAGAAGAATATACATGGATATTATATTTAACTACAGAAGAATTTTTAGGAAAAGTTGATAGCTTTTTTAATGTGCAAGATTTTGAAAGAATTTGGCTACCAAAAGAAGCAAGCGGAACACCAGAGGAATTTATCAATCAAATTGAAAAAAATATAAAAGAAAATTTGACAAAAATTGATAAAGAAAAAGAAGAATTACGAAATTTAAGAATTGATGCAAGAGAAATATTGATAGGCGCATATAAACAATTATTATTATATGAAAATGTTAATATTTTAAAAAAATATATAGTACATGATCAAAATGGAACATTTTATATAGTATTATGGGTGTCCAAAGATAATGTAGAAAATATAAAATCTATATTGTCAAATTATAAAAATGTAGATTACGATATTTTTGATGATGACGAAGATATACAAGCACCAACAAAACTGAAAAATATAAAAATATTTAAACCATTTGAAACATTAATAAAAATGTATGGTGTTCCAAATTCAAAAGAGATTGATCCAACTGGACTTGTAGCACTAACTGCCTTTATAATGTTTGGATTTATGTTTGGAGATGTTGGACATGGATTAGTAATTTTTATATTAGGCTTAATTTTAGCTAAACGAAAAGCATCTTTAGGTCCGGTTTTAGCTATAGGAGGAATATCTTCTATTATATTTGGTGTTTTATATGGAAGTGTATTTGGAAAAGAAGATATAATAAAACCAATACTAATAAGTCCAATGGATAACATACAAACAATGCTTATATCTGGTATTGCAGTAGGAAGTATATTTATATTAATTGCAATGATATTTAATATAATAAATGGAATAAAAAATAAAGATTTACAAAAATGTTTATTTGATAAAAATGGAATTTCAGGATTTTTATTATATGGATTAATTTTAGCTGATGTAGCAGTATATTTTCTAAAAGGACAAATGTTAATTCCTATTAATGTAATTGTATAGTTTCAATAATATTGATATTATTAATTTTATTTGGAGATACAATTTCATCAAAATTGGAAAAGAAAAAAGAGCAAGCTAAAACTCCGATGGTAGAAAAAATATTTGAAATTATAGAAATGACACTATCATTTGCAAGTAATACAATATCTTTTTTAAGACTTGCAGCATTTGCAATAAACCATGTTGGACTATGTATGGCAGTATACCTATTAGCTGATATGTCATCAGGAGTAGGAAATATAGCAATTGCAATAATAGGAAACATAGTAGTAATTGCTTTAGAGGGTCTTATAGTAGGAATTCAGGTACTAAGACTAGAATATTACGAACTATTTAGTAGATTCTATGAAGGAAATGGTAGAGAATTTAAATCAATTAAAAAACAAATACAAGAGTAAAAAAATTTTAAAAGAAGGGAACGAGAGAAAAATGAAAAATGTATTTTTAAAAATAACTTTTATAATGGTTTTTTGTCTAGTAATATGCGTAGGAGGTTTAAGTATTTCAAAAGCAGATGATGTAACAGTAACATCAACAGAAAATACTGTTGTAACAGAAAGTAATTCCTCAAATGAAGAAAATTCAAAAGATAAAGGAATTGGAATGATAGCAGCAGCATTAGCTGTTGGACTAGCTGCAATTGGATCTGGTATAGCAGTTGCTGTAGTTGCATCAAGTGCTGTTGGAGCAATAAGCGAAAATCCAAGTTTATTAGGTAAAACAGTTATATTTGCAGGTCTAGCCGAAGGTATTGCGATATATGGTCTTATAATTTCTATTATGATTTTAAGTAAAATTTAAAGTAAGAAAGGCAAAAATTATGAAATTATATTGTATTAGTGATGATGTTGATACAGCTGTTGGATTGAAATTAACCGGAATAAAATCTGTAATTTTAAAAAACAAAGAAGAAATTGAATTAGAAATAGAAAAGGTTGTAAAAGACAAAGAAATTGGAATTTTAATTGTAACAGAAAAAATATATAATTTAGCAAATGAAAAATTGGATTATATAAAAAATAATAAAAATTTGCCTTTAATTGTTAAAATTTAAAATGGAGGATTTTACTTTTATGGACTTAGATAATAAGATAAAAAAATTTGAGCAAAGTTGTGAAAGACTTGCTCAAATTGATGCTGAAAAACTTAATGAAAAAATAAATACAGAAATAGAAGAGCAAATAAATGTAGAGCTAACTGAATATGTAAAAAAGCAAGAGGCTTCATATAAAAAACAGTGTGAAAAAATTGTTAAAGATTATAATAAAGCTTTATTTGAGTATGAAGTTGAATGTAAAAAAAATGTTCAAAATGTTAAGAATATTATAAAAAAAGAGCTAAAAGAAGAAGTAAAAAGAAAGTTACAAATATTTACTGAAAAAGAAGAATATTTGCAATATTTGATAAAAACAATAAATGATTCTTTAAGTGTTGTGAATAATGACAACTCTTCTATAATTTTTGTTACAAATAATGATAAACAAAAATATGAGGAAGTTTTAAATAGATATAATATAAAAATAGATGTATTAGATAATGATTTTATAGGTGGTTGTAAATTAAAAAATGATAAATTAGGTGTTATTATAGATAATACATTAAAAACGAATTTAGATGAAATATAAAATAAAAGCACGTAAGAGAAATGGAGGTGCAATATTTTGCAAACTAAGAAAATTATTTCAATAAATGGACCTGTTATTTTAGCAAAAGGTGATGGCGACTTTTCTATGCATGATATTGTGTATATTGGTAAAGAGCAAATATTGGGAGATGTAATAAAAATTAATAAAGATATTGTTACAATTCAAGTGTATGAAAATACTACAGGACTAAAAATTGGCGAAGATGTAGTTAGTGATGAAAATCCACTTTCTGTTACATTAGGACCAGGTCTTATGGGAAATATTTTTGATGGGATACAAAGACCACTTGAGGATTTAAGAAAAAAAGATGGAGACTTTTTAAAAAGAGGTACAAAATCTTTAGGAATTAGTACTGAAAAAAAATGGCATTTTAGACCAAAAGTTTTAATTGGTGATAAAGTTAGTTTTAATACAATAATTGGTGAAGTTCCAGAAACCAAATTGATTATTCATAAAATTTTGAATTATTTTGATGGTGATGGTTTGGTTGTTGAAATTGCAAATGAAGGAGAATACAAAGTTACTGATACAATTGCTAAAATAAAAATTGGTAATAGTGTTGTAGAGCTAACAATGATGCAGAAATGGCCTGTTAGAAAACCTAGACCATATAAAGAGCGTTTAGTTACAAATACACCACTTGTTACTGGGCAAAGGGTAATTGATTCTATTTTTCCAATTGCAAAAGGCGGTACTGGTATGATTCCAGGAGGATTTGGTACTGGTAAAACAATGCTTCAACATCAATTTGCTAAGTGGAGTAATGCTGATATTATTGTGTATATTGGTTGTGGAGAGCGTGGAAATGAGATGACTGATGTTTTAGAGGAGTTTCCTCGTTTAATAGATAAGAGAACTGGTATGCCAATGATTGAAAGAACTGTACTTATTGCTAATACTTCTAATATGCCTGTGGCTGCCAGAGAAGCATCTATTTATACGGGTATTACTATTGCTGAGTATTATAGAGATATGGGATTTGATGTCGCTATCATGGCTGATTCAACTTCAAGATGGGCAGAAGCATTAAGGGAAATTTCTGGTAGACTTGAGGAGATGCCAGCTGAGCAAGGTTTTCCATCTTATTTACCATCTAGACTTTCGGAGTTTTATGGTAGAGCTGGTTTAGTAAAAAGTTATAGCGGAAAAATGGGATCTGTTACAATTATTGGTGCTGTTTCTCCACAAGGTTCAGATTTTTCAGAACCTGTAACTCAAAATACTAAAAGATTTGTTCATACTTTTTGGGGATTGGATAGAGATTTAGCATATTCAAGACATTATCCAGCTGTTAATTGGAATATTAGTTATAGCGAATATCTTGATAATTTGCAAAGTTGGTATGAGGAAAATGTTGATGTAGACTTTTTAGAGTGCAGACAAAAAATTGTTTCAATTTTGGAAGAAGAAAATGAATTATTGGAAATTGCTAGGGTTGTTGGCAAGATGTTTTGTCTGATAGTAAACGATTAGTTTTGGAAGTAGCAAAGGCTATTAGGGTTGGATTTTTGCAACAAAATGCTATGTCTGATATTGATAGTCAGGTACCTCTTATTAAGCAATATAAAATGATGCAAACTATTATTTTGTTGTATGAGAGAGCTCTTAAACTTATTGAGAAGAGAATTCCTCTTTCTGAGATTAAGAAGCTTGGATTTTTTGAGGAATATGTTAAGCTTAAGATGAATGTCGCTAATGATGATCTTGGAAAGTTTAGCGAGCTTAATTCTAGGATTAAGAATAGACTTAAGAAGTTAGAAGATGAGTATGTGGAGCATATCTAAAAATGCCTTCGGCATTTTTTGTTTATGTGTGTGGTGTTGAGGCCGAGCCAAAAGCTCAAAGCCTGGCTAAGTGCAGGGGTTGTATATATTTTTGAAAAACGCCCCAACTGCGA
>ERZ859980.1170-NODE-1170-length-11486-cov-1.234013_pt1 | contig 11486 bp, 15 predicted proteins | sample MGYA00509984_ERZ859980 | MGnify/ENA primary metagenome ERZ859980 (study PRJEB30046, sample SAMN00715173) | human gut metagenome | study: EMG produced TPA metagenomics assembly of the A metagenome-wide association study of gut microbiota in type 2... | reverse complement strand
GAGGACAGAAGCAGAGAGTGGCAATTATCCGTTCACTTGCTATGAATCCTGATGTCATACTGTTTGATGAGCCTACATCGGCACTTGACCCTGAACTTACAGGCGAGGTGCTCAATGTTATTAGAAGTCTTAAAACTTCTGACAGTACAATGATTGTTGTTACTCATGAGATTGAGTTTGCAAGAGATGTTGCAGATAAAATTATCTTTATGGCTGACGGTGTAATTGCCGAGCAAGGTACACCCGAACAAGTAATCAATAATCCGCAAAATCCGAGAACAAGGCATTTTTATCAAGATTCAATCATTAATCTACCTATTATAAAACGCTCCACTGTTTAATTGCAGTCGGAGCGTTTTGCTTTGCAAGTTATTGTTAGTACACGCTTTTGCTTAAATGATTATAAAACATTTTGAACAGAACTACTTTATAAGTAATTAAATTCAATTTCAAGCGGAGGTTCTTCCATACTGCATATGGCAAATGAATGATTTTTAAATTCAAAGTGGGTGATATAGCAATTTTTCTTTGTGTTATTTTCAGAAACGGTAATTGTATCTTTATTTATATTAATTTCAAAACTGTTGAGAGGTGTTCGCAATCCCTCGCCGCTCTGCTTTATATAACTTTCTTTAATCGTCCAAAGTTTGTAAAATGCATTGCTTGTATTTTCCGAATAATAATATAATTGTATTCATTTTCGGTGAAAAATCTTTTTGCAACGTCAAGGCGAGGTTTTTTGATGATTTCAACATCACAGCCTATCTCCTTATCGGAACTGACTCCGAAAGCAAAGTTACCGGAGTGAGCCACATTAAAGAAAATTTTATCAACATACGGTTTGCCGTTACTGCCGTAATAAATTGAATTTATGTCAATATTATTCTCATTGAGAATTTTATTTATAATTAAACCTGCTCCGAGCGAGCGCTTGCGATCGTCGGCAAGTTTATATCTTAGTATCTTTATTTGCCTTTCTTGAGGTAAAAGAGAAATTTTACCGTTATCATTCAAGGGGTCGCAAAGAACTGAAATATCAGCTAAATAGAGCTTTATCAATGTTTTCACCTCATCTTTTAGTGTAATTATAGTATTATTTTTGTTTTTAGTCAATCGTAATAGATATATTATTCTGTTTATGAAAAATACAACTTTGTTAAAAAAGTCAAAATTTTGTTCTCAATGATATTTTATAATGGTGAATATTAATATTGAATGTAAAAGCAAAATGAATATTATGTAAACATATGTCTAACCGTTGTGATATATAGACAAAAACATCAACTTTAAATTAGTTGATATGTACAATTGAGTAGCATATTATACAAATAAATATTTTAAAAAATGTTGACTTTCACGAACTTTTGAGTATAATAATAATTGTCAAGTAAATAGTCCGCTTGACTATCGGCTGATTAAACAGTCACATTACTCGAGTAAAATTAATAAGTCGAATTTAAGTCTAGATTTTGCCAAATGGTAAATGGCGCACGAAAAAATAAAAATTGATATTTTTAAAGGAGGAAATTTTTATGACACCAATCCTTAATTTACACGACATTGATGTAACCAAATTCCTCGCCGTGCTCGATACCTGCGAGGGCAATGTATATCTCGTTACAAGCGAAGGCGACAGATTAAACCTTAAGAGCAAACTTTGTCAGCTCGTTGGCTTAACAAAGCTTATTGAGGGCGGCAGAATTGCAGAGGCAAGCATCATCTGCGATAATAAGAAAGATGAAAGCAAACTTTTCAGATTCAATTTCTTTGGTGATACACAGATGCCAAGGTTGGCTGATAACCCGAGTTACATTGATAACACCGTGTTTTCACGATAATTTCAAAACTTCATAAAAACTGAGGACAGCCGCAGCAATGCGGCTGTTTTTTGGTATATAAGCAAATCGGGCAAAACAAGCAGAATGTTTTGCCCGTGATTTTTATTTTTATCAAAAGTTGGGGTAAATATCAGTAAGTGAAAAATTTGACGAACTTTTATAATTATTTAATAATAACCGTGCGTTAAACACTAATCTTACTTATTAAAGAAAAGTTTTATATCGTCCTCTACAGAACCGATACCGCTTATTCCGAAGTTTTCTACAAGTACATTTAATACATTTGGAGAGAGGAAAGCAGGGAGTGTAGGGCCGAGATGGATGTTTTTGACTCCGAGGTAAAGCAAAGAGAGAAGAACGATTACGGCTTTTTGCTCATACCAGGCAATATTGTAGATAATTGGAAGTTCGTTAATGTCATCAAGACCGAACACTTCTTTTAGCTTAAGTGCAATAACCGCAAGCGAGTAGGAATCGTTGCACTGACCTGCATCGAGAACACGGGGAATACCGTTTATATCGCCGAGATTAAGTTTATTGTATTTGTATTTTGCACAGCCTGCGGTGAGAATTACCGTATCTTTTGGCAATGCTTTTGCAAATTCGGTGTAGTAATTTCTTGACTTTGCTCTGCCGTCACAGCCTGCCATTACAATGAATTTCTTGATGTCGCCGTTCTGTACAGCCTCTACGATTTTATCTGCAAGAGAAAGTACCTGATTATGAGCAAATCCGCCTACGATCTCGCCCCTTTCAATTTCAACCGGAGGTTTGCATTTTTTTGCAACTTCAATGATTTCCGAAAAATCTTTTATTTCTCCGATTTCGCCGCCGATGTGTTTTACACCCGGATAGCCCGCTGCGCCTGTTGTAAACATTCTGTCTTTGTAGCTGTCCTTTGGCGGCACAATACAGTTTGTAGTCATAAGAATTGCGCCGTTAAAGCTCTCAAACTCTTCTTTTTGTTTCCACCATGCGTTGCCGTAATTGCCGACAAAATGGCTGTATTTTTTAAAAGTAGGGTAGTAGTGCGCAGGCAACATTTCCGAATGAGTGTAAACATCTACACCTGTATCTTTTGTCTGTTCTAAAAGCATTTCAAGATCTCGAAGATCGTGACCCGAAACAAGAATTGCAGGGTTACTGCGTACACCAATGTTTACTTTTGTTATTTCAGGATTGCCGTATGCCGTAGTGTTTGCCTTGTCGAGCATAGCCATTCCGTCTACACCGTACTTGCCTGTTTCAAGCGTCAGTGCTACAAGGTCGTCAACGGACAGTGTATCGTCAAGCAACATTGACAGTGCTCTCTGTAAGAAAGCGTCAAGTTCTTCATTGTCTTCCATAAGAACATTTGCGTGTTTGCTGTATGCAGAAAGTCCCTTTAATCCATAGGTTATAAGCTCTCTAAGACTTCTTATATCCTCGTTCTCTGTGGCAAGCACCCCGACTGTAGCCGCTTTGCCGCAAATTCACTTTCATTTCCGTTACATAAAGATGCGCTTGGAAGTGCTGATTTATCGGAAACTTCTTTTAACAAATTCTCTTTTACTTTGAGGGTTGTTTTAATGCGTTCAATGATAACATCTTTGTCAAAATTTGCGTTTGTAATTGTTGTGAAAAGGTTGGAGTAATAAGATGATTTATGCTTTTGTCAATCTGTTTTCCCTCTGCTCTGATTTGTGTGGTAACTGCCGAAATGCCCTTTGTAACATATACGAGCAAGTCCTGCATATTTGCGGTATCAGGCTTTTTGCCGCATACACCGCTTACTGTACAGCCTGAACAATTAGCTGTTTCCTGACATTGATAACAAAACATTTTATAATCCATAAAGTTGCCTCCAAAATACTTATTTATACAATTGTAAGTTGTTGTAATTACTTACCTTGTGGTATAAGTATAATATTTTTCGGTCGGCAAATATGTTGTTACGGCAACGAAATTAAAATTAACATTATTTTATAAATTTGTTAAAAATTAAGTTATATTAAATCGGCAAGTATTGTGTTTGAAACCAAAAAGCCTTTCGGAGTAAAAGAAAAAGAAGTGCCGTTGTGTTCCATAAAACCGTTTTTTACATACAAATCAGTTTTTTTGAAAAAACTCTGCGGCAACGGAGTACCCTATTTTTTGCATATTCTTCGGTATCAAGTCCCTTTTTCAATCGCAAAGACAGCATAATATATTCTTCGGCAGTGCCGCCTCGCCGTCATTGATAATTTTGTTTGCTTTAAATTCTCTATACTTCTGTCATAGAAAAATCTTTTACCGTTAAAGAAAGAATGAGCGGACGGACCTATTCCGATGTACTCGCCGCACTCCCAATAGCTTGAATTATGTCTGCTTTCAAAACCTTTTTTTGCAAAATTTGAAATTTCATATTGCATATATCCGTATTGTTCAAGCAATTCAACTGTATATAGGTAGAGTTCGGCCTGCTCGTCATCGCTCGGAAGATTTAATTTTGATTCTATTTGCGCAAATTTTGTGTTTTCCTCAATTTTCAAAATATACGATGAAATATGAGTAACTCCGCATTGAGCGCAAAAGTCAACGGATTGTTTCAGAGTTTCCTTTGTTTGCAGAGGAATGCCTGTCATAAGGTCAAGCGAAATGTTGGTAATTCCCGCAGCTTGTGCAAGCTCTGCCGTATGTTTTGCGTCTTCGGCGGTGTGTATTCTGCCGAGCTTTTTTAATTCGGCGGGTACTGCGCTTTGCATACCGATTGACAAGCGGTTAAAGCCTGTACTTTTCATTAAGGCAAAATCAAGTTTTTTTCCGCTTCAGGGTTTACTTCAACCGTGATTTCCGCATTGCTTTCGAGTGTAAAATTTTCTTTTACGGAACTAAGAATATTGCAAAGCCTTTCCGCTCCGAGAACACTCGGAGTGCCTCCGCCGATATATACGGTCTTTACAGTTCCGTTAAAGTGATTGCTCCAATATTTTAATTTTTCTTTTAAAGCAATAACATAGTCGTTATATTCATATTCGCCCGCCCTTGTGCTGTAAAAATCGCAGTAATGGCATTTGCTTTTGCAAAATGGGATATGCAGATACAGTCCGATTGATTTACTCATAATAATCTCCGTAAAAGAATTTGAGGCAGAAGTAAAACTCCTGCCCCGATTTGGAAGGTATATGAAAAAATAGGAAAAAACAAAATATAAAATGAATTTATTACCTTCATCAACTATATATTACAATAAAATTACAAATTTGTCAAGCTTTTGTAGCAATTGATTTTTTATATACCGTAAAACAAATATTTTTCGTCCGTTTTATTGACATATATATAAGAAAAATAGTAAAATATAGTATTGTAGAAAAGTATGTAAAATGATTCCGAAAGGATTGTAAAAGATGAGTTCATTAAACGAAGAAATCAGCAAGCGCAGGACTTTTGCGATTATTTCGCACCCTGATGCGGGTAAAACAACACTTACAGAAAAACTCCTTTTATACGGCGGAGCAATCAATCTTGCAGGCTCTGTAAAGGGCAAGCGTACTGCAAAGCACGCAGTATCGGACTGGATGGAAATTGAAAAACAGCGTGGTATTTCCGTTACTTCTTCTGTTTTGCAGTTTAAGTATAACGGCTACTGCATAAATATTCTTGACACCCCCGGACATCAGGATTTCTCCGAAGATACCTACCGTACACTTATGGCTGCCGATTCGGCGGTAATGGTAATTGACGGTTCAAAGGGTGTTGAGCGACAGACTATCAAACTTTTTAAGGTTTGTGTAATGCGCCATATTCCGATTATTACATTTATAAATAAAATGGACAGAGATGCAAAAAATCCTTTTGATTTCTTGAGGATATTGAAAATGTACTCGGTATTCATACCTGCCCTGTAAACTGGCCTATCGGTTCGGGTAAAGAATTAAGGGTGTGTATGACAGAAATTCAAAGAAAATTCTTGCATTTACCGCTAACAACGGTCAGAAAGAGGTTGAGAAAAACGAAATCAGCCTTGATGATCCGAGCATAGATGATGTAATCGGTATGTATCATAGACAGGATTTGTTTGATGATATAGAGCTGCTTGACGGCGCAGGCGATGACTTTGACCTTGAGGCTGTAAGACGAGGCGAGCTTACTCCCGTATTCTTTGGCTCGGCCCTTACAAACTTTGGCGTAGAGCCGTTCCTTGAGCAGTTTTTAAAGATTACAACTTCACCTCTTGCAAGAGAAACCGTTGACGGCATTGTGAGCCGATGTCTGATTATTTCTCTGCATTTGTATTTAAAATTCAGGCAAATATGAATAAGGCGCACCGTGACAGAGTTGCGTTTATGAGAATTTGCAGCGGCAAGTTTGAGAAAAATATGGAGGTTTACCACCTTCAGGGCAATAAAAAAATGCGTCTTTCTCAACCGCAGCAGATTATGGCGCAGGAGCGTGAAATAGTGGAAGAGGCATATGCAGGCGATATTATCGGTGTGTTTGACCCGGGTATTTTCTCTATAGGCGATACAATCTGTTCACCGGGAAGAAAGTTCAGTTTAAGGGTATTCCTACCTTTGCACCCGAGCATTTTGCACTTGTTCGTCAGAAAGACACTATGAAGCGTAAGCAGTTCATAAAGGGTACAAGTCAGATTGCGCAGGAAGGTGCAATTCAGATTTTCCAGGAACTTGACGCAGGTATGGAAGAAGTAATTGTAGGCGTAGTAGGCGTGTTGCAGTTTGATGTTCTTAAATACCGCCTTGAAAACGAATACAATGTTGATATTATTATGGAAAATCTGCCTTACGAATATATCAGATGGATTGTAAATAAAGATGTAAATCCAAAGGAACTTGACCTTGCGTCAGATACAAAGCGTATACAGGACTTAAAAGGCAATCATTTGTTGCTGTTTACAAGTTATTGGAGCATTGACTGGGCGCTTGAGCATAACAAGGGACTTGAATTAAGAGAGTTTGGCACTGACTGGTAATGCTGTACGATAAATTAAAAATGTATTCCGAAAGCGGAGTATATCCATTTCATATGCCGGGACATAAACGCAATCCTATGCTTTGTGACGGCATAATGCCTTATGAAATTGACCTTACAGAGATTGACGGCTTTGACAATTTGCATAATGCGGAGGGTTGTATTCTTGAAGTGCAGAACCTTGCGGAGAAATTATATAATGTTAAGAAAGCGTTTTTGCTTGTAAACGGCGCAACGGGCGGAATATTGTCTGCTGTTCGTGCCATGACCGACAGGGGAGATAAGGTGGTTGTTGCCCGCAACAGTCACAAGTCTGTTTATAATGCGCTCGAGCTTTGCGGATTAAACCCGAATATATTGTGCCGAAAGTTGATAAACAGTTTGGTATAAACTGTTCGATTACACCGTCACAGGCAGAAAAAGCAATTAGGGAAAATCCCGATGCAAAGCTGTTGATTATTACTTCGCCGACCTATGAGGGAGCGGTATCAGATATAAAAGAGATAAGCAGAATTGCGCATTTACATAATGTGTCGGTACTTGTTGACGAGGCGCATGGAGCGCATTTTCCTTTTTCGGACAGCTTTCCTGTTGAGGCAATACAGTGCGGAGCAGATGTGGCGGTGGCAAGCTTGCACAAAACTTTGCCGTCACTTACACAAACTGCGCTTTTGCTCACTTCAAACGAAGAATTAATCAATCCTCTTGCCGAAAACCTTGCAATTTTTGAAACCAGCAGTCCGTCATATGTTTTTATGTCGTCAATCGAAAAGTGCCTTGATTTTTGTAAGAATACAAAGGCTTTTGATGAATATATAATCAGGCTTAATTCTTTTGACGAAAAATGCCGAGAATTGAAAAATATAAAGGTTCTTTGCTGTGGCAATGATAATATTAAAAATCATAATTTTTTTGATTTTGATATTTCTAAAATTACCGTGTCCGTAAAAGGACTGAATATTAACGGTGTTCAGCTTGCGGACAAACTTAGAAACGATTTTAAAATTGAGCCTGAAATGGTATGCTCGGACTATGTTTTACTGATTACGACAGTTTGCGATACTGATGAGGGTTTTGCAAGACTTGTAAATGCGTTACAAATCATTGACAGCGAATGTTCTGCAAAAGAATTAAATTATAATAATCTGCTTCTTTCACAGCCTCGCATAGCACTGAATCCTTGTGATTGCAGCGGCAAAAGCGGAGATTTTTACAGATTGAAAAACAGTATTAATAAAATTTCACTTGAGTATGTGTGGGCATATCCGCCCGGGATTCCGATTGTGGCAAAGGGCGAAGTTATAACTCAAGAAATTGTCGATACAATTTTTATGCAGATTAAAAACGGTATAAATGTGTATTCTACCAAAGGCAAAGTTCCGAAAGAGATACTTTGTTGTGAATGATTATATTTAATAAGCAGTAGGAATACTGTAAAAGTATTATTGAATAGTTTAAAAATAGAACCTATAATTAAAGCCTGTCGATTATACTGAATCAACAGGCTTTATGCTTAAAATATTAATTACAAAATAAATTTAGTCTTTGGATTTTCAAACTCTGCTTTGCGAATTTCAAAGGCTTTTTTTACATCGTCTTCAAATGCGAGTGTAGTGTTTTCGGCGCCCATAAGTTTTAATAATCTTTTTGTAAATGCGGGGTTATTTACAAGGAGCGGTCCGAGCTGTGCCGTGGCAATTGCATTGTTCACCATAATGCCCTCTTTATCGGACTCTTTATTAATACCGATTCCCTTAATGCATTTGACAAAGAAACAATCGGAATTATTACCAAACCAATATGTAAACTGGCTTCTGAAACCGAGAATTTCTGTTCCGTCTGCCATTGTGCCGTGGTTAAGACCGTTAAATCTTGTATATTGCTCACGCTTTGCGGTAAACGGAAAAATATTAAGCGCAGGGATTTTTCTGCCGTCATAGTTTTCTATCTCTTTAAAAAGAATTTCTCCCGAATTGCCCGTGAAAAGCATAGGAGTGCCATTGTCAATCAATTCTTTGAGTCTGTCACGGTAGGGGAGCAGAGCTTTTATTATAAGCTCTTGATTTTTTTCGTTTGACGGTGCAAGGTAAATTAAATTTGGCTGTTCGCTTGCAAAAAGCGGTTTGTCACCAAATGCGGTTGAAATAAATTCAGCGTTCGGCAAACATTTTTTCAGATATTTCATATTGCCCATATCGCCGAAAAGATTGCATATTTCAGGGAATAGAATTTCTATTTTCATTGTTTTGCACCCCTTTCAGCCATTCTGTCACTGATTGTATTTTTTGAAATTGCGGCGTAAGATGTTGTGTAAACATCATAAAGGAAGAAAATTGTATCTGCTTTGTCAAGGTCAACTTCATTTGCCGCATCGGACTCTTTTTCAACACAAGTAATTTTTTCTTCGGGAACGCCTGCAAGCAGAAGTCTTACCTTGTAGTCTGTACGGCGAACACCGCTGCAAATTACCTGTGTAATTGAATCGTCATTTAAAAATTCAAAGTCGGTATCGTATATCCAAGCTGTGTTTTCGCTTGTTTCTTCGGCGTCGCCGAGGTCGTCGAGCATAAGTACAACGGCTTTTTTGCCTGTGTGATTTTTAATGGAAGAAAATACTCTTGAGCAGGCTACAGGGTTCTGTCCCTTTGCAACACTCATAATAACCTGCTTGTCGCCGATTTTTTCTTCGTCATAACGGCTTTTTACAATTTCAAGTTTTTCAACGGATTTCTTAAGCTGCTCTGCGCTAAGACCAAATTCGGAGAGAACGGCAATCGCACCTGCAAGGTTGTAGGTATCAGTAACAGAAGTACCGACTGCTTTAAAATCAGCCTGTTTGCCCTTGAGTGACATTGTAATTCTTCCGGTGCTTTCGTTTACCTTTGTAACATCGTAATCGGCTTTTGGCGAACGAAAACCGCATTTTGTACAGTGAGCCGAACCGATATGATGATAACGGCGGAAGTCATATTCAAGTCTGCTGCCGCACTCGGGGCAAAGCGGAGTGTCGATGATTATTGTATTCTCATTGAGAACCTCGTTGTCCTGTTTTTCAATGCCGAAATATACTCTGTCATTGCCTTTGGCAAGTCTTGCACTTACAAGGTCGTCTGCATTTAAAACAAGTTTTGTCTGCTTTGGAATGTGCTTGTCCAGAATGTCGAATATAAATTCAGAGTGAGCATTACGCTTGTAAGAATCTCTGAAAAGGTTTGTGCAGAGTAAGTATGTCGGATGAACATACGGATATATAAGTCTTGAACTGCGTTCATCAAGCTCAAGTACAGCAAGGTCTTTTACTGTTTTGCCTCTCAAATTAACGGCGGAGATCAAGGTTGTTGCCACACCGCCGAGAATGTTACTGCCTGCACGGTTATTTACAGGAGAATACCCGTTGTCTGCAAGAATATCATTAATCATATTTGCAGTTGTGGTTTTGCCGTTTGTGCCGGTTATGCCGATGATTGTTTTCGGCTTGTCCATTCTGCCGAGAAAGTCGGGGCAGATTTTCATAGCAAGTACGCCCGGCATATGAGTACCGTTGCGGTGCATTACAGAAAGTGCCACAGTCGCAAGCTTTGCGGCATAAAGCGCCGCAAAAAATCGAATACCTTTCATTTATAAAGCTCCTTTAATTACTGATTATAAATTTTATTATAGCAAATTGAGCATAATAGTGCAAGGTTACGAGTACATAAAACAGACTAATAAATCACAATAATTTTATTATATTTTTAAAAATCTTAAATGTTTGACAATCTGCAACAAAAAATCTTTGACATTTAACGAAAATAATGTTATTTTATATATAGTGAAAGTTTAACAATATATTAAACTTAACTTTGTGAAGATATAGATATTTTTTATAAAAGGCGGTATAATCTTATGGCTGAAATAAGTTTGTTGAATCCGCAAAATTCAAAAGCGGTATTCAAGAGCCTGACAAAAGAAAGTATAAACGACCTTTCGCTTGATTTTATTTGTAAGGCGCTTACCAAAAGTGAATATGAGCAAAATGTAATAATGAAAATTATGACCGAAATTACAGACGATGCAGAAACCGTGAAATATAGGGGAGATGTGTTTGACGATTTTCTTAGATTTCCGAAACTGCGTGATTCTCTTGCTCAACTTCTTGAAGAACTTAACGATTTGCGTGACATTTCAAGATTTCAAAAGGACACGGAGGCATCTTCTTTATGGAAGTTGATTAACCGTCTGCGAGAGATTGACGGTTATGTTAATTGCATTACAAAAATAAAAGAATGCCTTGAAAGTCTTGATATAAAGTCGGAGGATTGCTTACCCTGAAAAAAGAAGTTACCGATATTTATGCCAACAGCGGTTTTCCGCAGTTAAAAGCCGATATTAACGAAACCTTTGCCAAGGTGCAAAAAGTAAAGAGCATTACGATAGGAGTAAATCTTGATGATTTGTTAAGACCGAAAAATGCGGGAATTTTGTCGCTTAACGATAAGGCTTTTACATCTTCGGGACTTATGCAGCATTTTATGAAGTTTACCAACAACGGAGATGAAATTCATTTCGGTACAGATATATCGGATATTAAGAAATTTCACCCGTCAAGTCCGAAGTTTAAGGAAAATGATATAGGAATCGGTACTCTTGACGCATGCCGACAAACGGTAATCCTCATATAACCTAAGCGGATTGACAGGCGCCGACCCACTTTCGGAC
>ERZ859980.1167-NODE-1167-length-11512-cov-1.820372_pt1 | contig 11512 bp, 14 predicted proteins | sample MGYA00509984_ERZ859980 | MGnify/ENA primary metagenome ERZ859980 (study PRJEB30046, sample SAMN00715173) | human gut metagenome | study: EMG produced TPA metagenomics assembly of the A metagenome-wide association study of gut microbiota in type 2... | reverse complement strand
GAATATTATTCTTCATATGTTATCTTATCATGTACTTATTAGTTATTGTGGGTATCGTATGGATTACCTTAGCTGAAAGAAGAATTCCTATTCAATATGCAAATAAAACAGTAAGTGCTTATAAAGCTAAAGAATCTTATTTACCTTTAAAGATAAATTATGCAGGAGTTATGCCTGTTATCTTTGCTTCCATGTTACTTACTATTCCATCTATTATCGTTAACTTAATTGGTAATCAAAGTGCGATTGACTTTGTTAGTAACTATATTTTATATACGTCACCAACAGGGTTTGTAATTTATATTGCCTTAATCGTTTTCTTCAGTTATTTTTATACCTTCATGGCTATGAATCCTGAAGAAATGAGTAAAGATTTAAATAAAAGTGGCGCTTATATTCCAGGGGTAAGACCTGGTGTGGAAACAACTAAATATATTAATAAAATTGTTGGCAGACTTACTTTAGTAGGAAGTATCTTTATTGCTGTTTTAGCAGGATTACCTATTTTAATTTCAAATCTTACAGGATTAAGTCAATCCATCGCGATTGGTGGAACCGGTATCTTAATTGTTGTCGGTGTGGCTATTGAAACGTTCAAACAAATTCAAAGTGGAATGGTGGCCCGTACTTATTCACACAGAAGGATGAAGTAATGAAAAATGTTATTTTTCTTGCTCCTCCTGCTGGGGGTAAGGGCACATTAAGTGATTATTTAATTGATACATTTAACTATGAACATATTTCAACAGGTGATCTTTTACGTGAAGAAGCCAAGAATAATAAAGAGTTAAATGAATTTTTAAAATCAGGTCATTTAGTTTCTGATGACATGATTATGGAAATGGTTGCAAAAAAATTAAAAACTTTGCATAAAGACAGACCATTTATTTTAGATGGTGTGCCAAGAACATTGCAACAAGCTCAAAAACTTGATATAATATTGTCTGGTTTAGAGCATTCTAAGGTTGTTGTTATTTATTTAGATGTAGAAAAGGCGATTTTAATAGACCGTGTGGTAGGTAGACAAATTTGTCCGAAGTGTCATCGCAGCTACAACAGTAGAATAAAAGAATTTAAACCAAGTATTGATAATATTTGCGATAATTGCGGTGCAACACTTGTTCACCGTGATGATGACAATCTAGAGTCTTTTATGATTCGTTATCAAGAATATGAGAGCAATACACATCCGGTAGTATCTTTTTATAAAGAAAAAGGAATGTTAGAAGTACTTCAAAATAATGAAGTCGACCAAACAGAAGCTCTCAAAAATTTAAGGAGAATCGTCGATGAACATTAGAAGTGAACGAGAAATAAAATTAATGAAAGAAGCCGGACATATTAATTTTCTAGCTCATAAAGAGATGGAAAAATATATACGTCCAGGTATAACAACTAAGGAATTAGACAAAAAAATCAATGATTTTATTGTGAGTCACGGAGGCATCGCGTCTTGTTACGGCTATGAAGGATTTCCAGGCCATGCTTGCATTTGTGTAAATGATGAAGTGGTTCATGGAATTCCTGGTAACCGTCGTTTAAAAGATGGCGATATTGTAAAACTTGATTTTACAGTACGAAAAGCAGGATATGAGTCAGATATGACCAGAACTTATCTTGTAGGAAATGTCGATGAGAAAGTAAAACAAATGGTTATTGATACGGAACATGCTTTATATGAAGGTATCAAATGTGTGAAACCAGGTAATCGTATTGGGGACATATCAAACGCGATTGAAACCTATGCTCATGCTCATGGTTTATCTGTTGTAGAAGAACTAGTGGGACATGGAATTGGAACCGATATGCATGAAGAACCTGATGTACCTAATTATGGAGAAGCACATAAAGGTCCCGTTTTAAAAGAAGGAATGGTTTTAGCAATAGAACCCATGCTTAATTTAGGACGTAAAGAAGTCGTTATGTTGGATAACGATTGGACAATTGTGACAGAAGATGAAAGTTTTTCATGTCACTTTGAACATACTGTCTGTGTAACCAAAGATGGGTATGAAATTTTAACAGGAGAATAGAAATTTATGGCGAAAAAAAATGATCGAAAAAGCAATTTACAAAGCAAAGACGTTGTAAAGAACAAACATCAAGTGAATAATACGAAATCCGACAAATTAGAAGTAGAAGGAAAAGTAGTAGATGTCTTAAAAGGCGGAGATTACTTAGTAGAACTACCAAATGGATATACTGTAGAGGCCTACGTTTCTGGTAAAATGCGCGTTAATATGATTCGTATTCTACCAGGTGATACAGTCACTATTGAACTTTCTCCTTACGATTTAACACGTGGGCGCATTACATGGAATAAAAGATAATGGAGGTAAATTATGAAAGTTAGAGCATCAGTAAAACCAATATGTAAGAAATGTAAAGTAATTAGAAGAAATGGTAAAGTTATGGTTATTTGTGAAAATCCAAAACACAAACAAGTACAAGGAAAGTAGAGGAAAGTTATGGCAAGAATTAAAAATATCGAATTACCAAACGAAAAACATGTATGCATTGGTTTAACTAGTATTTATGGTATTGGTAGACCTTTAGCAAAAACGATTTGTGCAAACGCTGGCGTTCCAGCTGACCGCAAAGTTAAAGATTTAACAGACGAAGATATCCAAGCTCTTCGTAAAGAAATTGATAATCATGTTGTAGAAGGTGATCTACGTCGTGAAGTTCAAATGAACATTAAAGAAAAAATGGAAATTAACTCATATCAGGAGTTCGTCACAAAAAAGGACTTCCTGTAAGAGGACAAAGAACTAGCAGAAACGCTCGTACAAGAAAAGGTAAGGGTAAAGTTGTTGCTAATAAGAAAAAAGCAGGTAAATAGGAGGTTTTAGATTATGGCATATAATAGAAGAAAAAGAAAAGTTAAGAAAAATATTCCTGAGGCCGTTGCTCATATTAAATCAACATATAATAACACAATCGTAACTATTACAGATAAAGAAGGTAATGTTATTAGTTGGGCAAGTGCTGGTACTATTGGATACAAGGGTTCTAAAAAGAAAACTCCTTTTGCAGCTGGTACAAGTGCTGAAGCTTGTGGTCGTGCCGCTATGGATTGTGGTGTAAAAAAAGTTGAAGTACATGTTAAGGGTTTAGGAGCAGGAAGAGAAAATGCTATTCGTCAATTACAAGCTGTTGGTATTGAAGTAACAAGTATTATTGATGAAACACCAGTTCCTCATAATGGATGCCGTCCACCAAAAAGACCAAGAAATTAGTTCTCGGAAAGGAAAATGATTATGATTAAATTTGAAAAACCAGATTATAAAATTGCGGAATATCAAGATAGTAATCACTATGGTAAGTTTGTATTAGAACCCCTTGAAAGAGGTTTTGGTCACACAATTGGTACAGCTTTAAGAAGAGTTATGTTATCAAGTATGCCTGGATGTGCTATCAATACGATTAAAATCGATGGCGTTTTACATGAATTCCAAAAAATTGACGGTGTTTATGAAGACGTAACAGCTATTGTATTGAACTTTAAAAGTGTTGTTTTAAAAAATCATTCAGAAGAACCAAAAGTAATGCACCTTTCTGCAAATACTCCAGGACCTGTTACAGCAGGTATGATTGAGCATGATCAAGATATTGAAATTATTAATCCTGACTTTGTTATTTGTAACTTAGTGGAAGGTGGTAAAATTGATATTGAAATCACATGCAATAATGGTAAAGGTTATATCGATTCTAAAGAAAATCAAAAACTTTATGCTGAAGATAAACCAGGTGTTATTGCTATCGACTCATTATATTCACCAGTAGAAAGAGTAAACTACGAAGTAGAAGGTGCTCGTGTTGGTCATAATGAAAACTTCGATAAATTAATTATGGAAGTTGAAACAAATGGAAGTATTACTCCAGAAGAATCTATGGCTTTAGCTGGTAAAATTTTGATTGAACATTTCAGTATTGTGGCTGATTTAAATGCCATTAGTGATGTTGCCGGTCTTATGAGTGAAAAGAAAGTTGATACAATTACTAAAACTTTAGAAACACCAATTGAAGAAATTGAATTCTCTGTACGTGCTTATAATTGCTTAAAAAGAGCAGGAATTCATACGGTTCAAGATTTAATCAACAAAAAAGAAGTAGAAGTTACAAAAATCCGTAACTTAGGTAAAAAATCTTTAAAAGAAGTATTAGACAAAGTTGAAGAAATGGGACTTAAGTTCCACGAATAAGGAGGTAAAACGAAATGGCTTATAGAAAATTAGGAAGAGAAACTCGTCAAAGAAGAAGCATTTTAGCAGGACTTTCTAAAACTGTTATCTTAGAAGGTAGTGTTATTACAACAGAAGCAAGAGCTAAAGAAGTTCGTAAATTTGTTGAAAAAATGATTACTTATGGTAAAAGAGGAACATTAGTTTCTAGAAGAAAAGCTTTAGCTTTCTTCCATAATGATAACGAAGTTGTTAGTAAAATCTTTAATGAACTAGCACCTAAATATCAAGACCGTAATGGTGGATATACTCGTATCATTAAAATCAAAGAACGTATTGGCGATGACGCTTTACAAGTTAAATTAGAATTAGTTTAAGAATAGAGATACAAATTCTCTATTTTTTCTTGTCTTTATGTTCTTTATTCGTTAGAATATAAACTTATGAAAAAGGATGATACTTATGAAAAAATATTTAAAAGAAAAAGGAAAACAAGTCCTTGAATGGGCAAATGTAAGAGAAGATTCTAATATGAATATGCAATTGCAAAAATTAGCAGAGGATTCTTTAAAAACAATGAATCATACAACGAAAACCATGAAAAATTATCATAAGCAACATAAGATTATGAATCGTTATGAAAGAGTTATGAGTACCATTCAAAAAATAAGAAGTGCCTTTGATGGTGATTTAACATGCCAATATACTCTTTATCCATTAAATGACATTTTTTTAGATTGTATGAAAAAATATGATTTATCTTCTTTAGAAAAAGGTGAAATAATTTCTTATCTGTTACAACAAAATTATGAAATTGTTAAAACTAATAAATTTATTATTTCCAATTTTGAAATGGACAGAAAATATTATAAAATTTTTAATGCAGGCAATGATACAAATCGAATCTTTTTTAAAATGCTTATTTGTAAATTAAAAGGTCTTTCTTATACAGATATGTTTGAAGTTACTGAAAACAAGAAAACTATTTTTGAAGAATATTATAAAAAAATTACTTCTTCTAAAGAACTTTATAAAAAGGTTTATGATAAACTATTTTCTATTATAAAAAATAATGTTTTATCTCAAAAAGATTTAGAGTCCATTAAAGTTTTATTAAGAATGGTTCATGTAGATGAAAATATTATCGATGATTATCTAACTTATCTAAAAAGTATAAGTAAAACAAATATAATTAGTCCTAAAAAAGTAATCAAAAAAGAGGAAGTAAAACCTTTATCCCATAATGAGATAAGAAGAAGATTATCTAAATATTACGATATAGGTAAAGAAGAAGTTATCAAAGAGTTTAATTATGCTCATTTTAAAGAAGTTTTAATCGCGTTAAAAGAACTTAATATGTTAGAAAAAAGAAATAATATTGTATTTAAAAAATTAAGTGAAAATCCTCTTTTAAATGATGATTATTTTGCTTATTTATATCAAAAACTTAAGTTTCAATATCCTAATAAAGAAGAACTAGATCTTATCAATGAATATTTAGAAGAAATAAAAAAATGTAATGAAGAAGATGCTTTATTTTGGCAAGAAGAAATTAAAAAAATATTACTTTCTTTAAAAGGAGAATTAGATAAAAGTTTTAAATATGAAAATTTTGTTTTAAAAATGAAGAGTGAAAAGATGTAAAAGGCTTTAAACATCTTTTTTTTCATGTTAAAATAAACAAAAGAGAAGAGGAAGTTTATGCAAAAGAAAACAATTCTAACCGGTATTCGTCCAACTGGTAATTTACACTTTGGGCATTTATTTGGAGCGGCTCAAAACTGGTTAAAATTACAGGAAGAATATGAATTTTTCTTGGAAATTGCCGATGTTCAAGCTTTAACAGATAACTTTAATAATCCGAGTAAAGTTCGTAAAAATGTTTTTGAATTAACAAGTGATTTATTATCCATTGGTATTGACCCAGAAAAAGTTCATTTATATATTCAATCAGATATTCCTGAAATAGCTGAATTAACGGTTTATTACTCAAATTTAGAACAATGGCTAGGGTATATCGTAACCCAACTGTTAAAACAGAAATTGCCCAAAAAAAGGCTTTATTTGGCCAAAATGGAGAAGGTGTTACTTATGGCTTTGTAGGTTACCCTGTAAGTCAAGCCGCTGATATCACGGCGTTTAAAGGAGGTCTTATTCCCGTTGGTGAAGATCAATTGCCTCTTATTGAACAGTGTAGAGAAATTGTTCGTAAGTTTAATCACATTTATGGTGAAACTTTATTAGAACCAGAACCCATGCTTTCTAAAACTCCACGTATTAAAGGGTTAGATGGCAATGAAAAAATGGGTAAAAGTTTAGGTAATGCTCTTTATTTAGTAGATGATGAAGACACCATTTCTAAAAAGATTATGGGAGCTTTAACTGATACGAATAAAGTAAAAAAAGATGATCCAGCTGACCCAGAAAAATGTATGGTTTACTATTATCATAAATTAATCCAAAATGAAAATTTAGAAACGGTTCATGATGAGTGTCAAAAAGGTGCTCGGGGATGTGTTAATTGTAAAAAAGAACTTATTCAAAAAATGAATGAATTTTTAGCTCCAATTAGGGAAAGAAAAAGATATTATAAAGAACATCCAGAAGAAGTTGAAATGATTTTAAAAGACGGTACAAAAGTCGCAAAAAAACGTGCTGAAGAAACAATGAAATATGTAAAAAAAGCAATGCAAATTGATTATTTTGAAAAATAAAATTTTTGCTTACACGAAAAAAATATTTGTGCTATACTATCTTAGTCGTGCAGCGAAAAAGCATAAGTCCAGACAATTTGACTGTGCTTTTTTTATGTTTGGAAAGGGTGAGTTTATGAATAAAAAATTAGATGTTGCAAACGACAATATCAATAAGCTTTTGTTAGCATTTTCTATACCATGTGTTATAAGTATGCTTATTAATGCTTTTTACAATATTATTGACCAAATTTTTATTGGTAAAGGGGTAGGAACGATTGGTAATGCCGCGACCAATGTTATTTTTCCTATTGTTATTATTTGTAATGCCATTGCTTCTTTAATTGGTAATGGTTGTGCGGCTAATTTAAGTTTAAAACTAGGAGAAGGTAAAAATGAAGAAGCTTCAAAAAGTGTTGGAAGTTCTATTACTTTATTGTTTATTTTTTCAATTGTTTTAGCTATTTTAGGTGAGTTATTTTTACCTAAACTTGTTTATTTATTTGGATGTACGCCTACGGTTTATGATTCGGCGATTAGTTATGGAAGAATTATTTTATATGGAGCACCTTTCGTTATTATTTATACAGGTTTATCTTCTATTATTAGAGCGGACAATGATCCAAAATATTCTATGATATGTCTAGTAACAGGGGCTCTTATTAACTGTGTTTTAGATCCAATCTTTATCTTTGGTTTTAAAATGGGGGTTGCAGGCGGTGCCCTTGCCACTATCATTGGTCAAGCTGTTTCCTTTTTAATTGCGTGTCTTTATATACCAAAAATAAAATCTGTTAAATTAAAGAAAGAGGATTTTAAACTTAATAAAGATGTTTTAAAAACACTTGGTCTTGGTTTATCTAGTTTTATTACCCAGATGACAGTCTTAGCTTTATTTGTGGTTATGAATAATTTAATGACAAAATATGGGGCTACTACTAAGTTCGGTAGTGATATCCCATTATCTGTTTATGGCGTTATGTCAAAAATAAACAGTGTTTATGTTAACTCAATCTTAGGAATATCTATTGGGGCTCAACCTATTTTAGGCTTTAATTATGGGGCTGGAAATTATAAAAGAGTTAAAGAAACCCTTCGTAAGGTTATGTTAATCGGTCTTTGTATTGGTATCTTCTTTAATATTATTTTTTATTTCTTTCCAAGTCAAATTGTTTCTATCTTTATTAGTTCTAGTGATGAAAGTTATAATTTATTTATGGAATTTGCTATTTTATTTTCAAGAACTTTCTTTCTCATTTGTGCCTTAAACTTCTTTGAAATGTCACTAGTATCGTTGTTCAATCTCTTGGTAATGTTAAAAAGGCTACCTTAGTTTCTTTTGTAAGACAAATTATTCTTTTTATTCCTCTTGCTTTTTACTTAACCCATAAAATGGGCTTAAATGGTGCTTTATATGCTGCGCCTATCGCCGATGGCATTTGCTTTTTTGTCGTCTTATTTGTTTTCTTTAGTGAATATCGTAAATTGGATAAAAAAGAAGAACAACTAACAGATGATTTGAAGAAAAAGAATATAATAAAAATGTAGATAAAGTTATTACTATTGGTCGGGAATATGGTTCTGGTGGACGTTATGTGGGGGAACTTCTAGCCAAAGAATTAGGCATTCCTTTTTACGATAAAGAGATTATCTTTTTAACCGCTAAAAAATCAGGTTATGCAGAATCATTTATTGCCAAATATGAAGAAAGTAAAAATTTATTTTATGAACAAGATAATGATATCTTTGTAGCAGAAACAAAAGTTATTAAAGAAATTAGTAAAACACCATGTGTTATTGTTGGTAGATGTGCAGATAGCATTTTAGAAAAGCAAAAAAATGTTTTAAAAGTATTTTTATATAGTGATGAAAAAAGCAAACTAAAACGTATTCATAAATATTATCATGAAGAAAATGCTGAAAAAATCCTTAAGAAAAAGGATAAAGAAAGAGCTAAACATTATAAATATTACACAGGAAAAGATTGGAAAGATTATTCACATTATGATATTGCATTAAATGTGGATAAGTTTGGTATTCAAAATACTGTTGAAACAATCAAAAACATTGTTTTAAACAATAACAGTAAAAATTAAAAAAGGTCGTAAGGCCTTTTTTTGATATGATAATTTATAATAACAAGTGCAACACTTGAGGTTTTAATAAAAAAAGTTCATTTATTACTCATGATATAATGTTGGTGTCTAATCAAACATTAAGGAGTAATAAATATGAACTATATACATCTTACCATAGAAGAACGTGCTTGTATAAGCAAATTTAAAGAAATGGGATTAAGTTTAAGGGAAATGGCTAAATTATTAAATAGAAATGTTTCAACCATATCTAGAGAAATAAAACGAAATAGTTACAAAAAATCTATTAATTATTCAGTAATAAAATATTCTCCTACAGTGGCGCAAAAAAAATATAATGAAAGAAGACTAAAATGTCATCGACCAACAAAAAACTCATATCCGATACTTGCGTATATAAAAAATAAAATAGAATTGCATTGGTCACCAGATCAAATAATTAATAGAAATGATAATAATAAACCTGATAAATTTCCTTCTTTATCCACAATATATAGATGGATTCACTTAGGGTACATTCCAAAAACTAATATTGAACATTTAAGAAGAAAAGGAAAATTCAAAAGACCAGCTGAAACAAGAGGAAGATTCAATTTAGGTAAAACAATCAAAAAAAGGCCTAAGGAAGTATATAAAAGAAATACATTTGGTCATTGGGAAGCTGATACAGTTGTTTCAGGAAAATTAAACAATTATACTTTAAAAAGTAAATACTGTTTTGTTTCTTTAGCAGAGCGAAAAACAAGATTATATTTAGTTAAATGGATACCAGATAGAAAAGAAGAAACGGTTACTAATGCAATAATAGAATTATTAAAAGATTTGCCAAAAGAAGCAGTTAAAACAATAACATGTGACCGAGGAAAGGAATTTGCGGGCTGGAAACGTATTGAAGAAGAATTGGATACTAAAATGTATTTTGCAGATCCATATTGTGCATGGCAAAAAGGAACAAACGAAAATTCAAATGGATTGTTAAGAGAGTTTTATCCAAAACAAATGGATTTATCTAAGACAGATGAAAAAGAAGTTCAAAATGTACTTAAACTTCTAAATAATAGACCAAGAAAATGCATTAATTATAAAACACCACAAGAATTATTTAATGAGTATTTATGTGAATGTTGCACTTGATTTGACAAATTATCTCATTAAAAGAATAATTAATATCACTTATTTTAATAGGTTTTAGATAGCTATAATAAAAAAACAAATTAATCATACTTAAAACTAAAAAAATACCAATAATTATTAAATATTTTGTTTTTCTAGTCATAACTTCTCCCACTCTTCTTAAATCATTTTAATGTTATCATAGAAAAATTTATTTGACAACGAAAAGAAAAGAATTTTGAACATATATTTCCATAAACAATTTTCCAAAGTTTAGTATAGATATCATCAAAAAAGTGTGAAACTTTTTTGATATTTTTAATTAAAAAAGTTTCACACTATCAAATTCAAAAATATTTCTTAGAATTTGTTTAGTATTTTGTCGGTTATTTTTACCAGGTTATAAAAAATACTATAGTAAATCACTACTATAGCATTTTCAAAAATGAATATTTAATTTTTTTTAATAAAAATTTCTATTCGTCATTATCACTTTTTAATTTTACTAAAACTTCTCTTGGCTTAGAACCATTTTGAGGTCCAATAATACCTCTTTCTTCAAGTAAATCAATAACACGTGCAGCCCGGTTATAGCCAAAACGGAATCTTCTTTGAATTAAAGAAGCACTAATTTTACCGGTTTGAATAGCAAAATCAACAATTTCATTATACATAGGGTCATCATATTCTTCTTTTTCACTACCCTCACCTGCCATATGTGTGGATTCAGCCGTAATATTATAACGTTCATCATAGCTTGCTTGTTGTTCTTTACAAACGGCTTCAATAACTCTTCTTATTTCATCATCAGAAATAAAACATCCTTGAATACGAATTGGGGTATTTTCGCCCATTGGTAAAAATAACATATCTCCCTTACCAAGTAGTTTTTCTGCCCCACCAGTATCTAGTATTGTTCTTGAGTCAATGCTTGAAGCTACTGCAAAAGCAATACGTGATGGAATATTTGTTTTAATAACACCTGTGATAACATCAGTACTTGGTCTTTGTGTGGCCACGATTAAATGAATACCAGCAGCACGAGCAAGTTGAGTAATACGCATAATACTATCTTCTACTTCTTTACGAGCGGCGATCATTAAGTCTGCCATTTCATCTACTATCACCACAATATATGGCATACGAGGTTTAGGGTCATTTGGATTAAGTTTATTTTCTTCATCAATCATACGGTTATAATCATCAATCTTTTTAGCACCTTTTTCAGCAAAGGTATGATAACGTTGATCCATTTCTACACATATTTTTTGTAAAGTAGCACTTGCCTTTTTAGGGTCTGTGACAACAGGACAAAGTAAATGCGGAACCCCATTATAATTTGATAATTCGACTTGTTTAGGGTCTACTAAAACAAGTTTTACTTCATCCGGGCGATAACGCATTAAAATAGAAGCAATAATACTAT
>ERZ859980.1166-NODE-1166-length-11517-cov-1.344791_pt1 | contig 11517 bp, 9 predicted proteins | sample MGYA00509984_ERZ859980 | MGnify/ENA primary metagenome ERZ859980 (study PRJEB30046, sample SAMN00715173) | human gut metagenome | study: EMG produced TPA metagenomics assembly of the A metagenome-wide association study of gut microbiota in type 2... | reverse complement strand
GTTTCTTAAAACAATTGCTGTTGAAAACATTTCACTTTTTAATTTTCTATTAAACTTATAAGTAGAATAATTTTGGAAGAATTTTATCATCGCACTTATAAAACCAATTGCTAAAATAATAATCGTACCTATCGTATCACTGCCGACTAATTTATTTATTATCGCTAAAAGAAGGAGAATAAAAATAAATTTATCATTAAAAGAATTTATAAAGAAATATATAAAGGAGTGTTTATCATCTTTAACAACAACATTTTCACCATCTTTTTCTAAACGTAAGTTAGCTTCTTTCGTTGTTAAACCTTTTTCTATATTTGTATTAAATTCTTGTAATATTTTTTCTTTTGATTTCTTGGCAATATTTATGTATTTTTCTAATATTTTATCGTCATTGTTATTTATCAAATTTTTATTTTTTAATTTGCTTTTTATGAAAAATAACCTTATCATGCCCTACTTACCTCACTTTTATATTTTAATTCTATCTTTATTTTACATTAATATTTTCTATTCATCGCTATTTTTTGATAAGTTTACATTAAAAACTATACTATTTTGACATTGTTTTTAAAAAACCAGATTGTCTAGGTTTTTTACCATTCCTATGCTATAATAAAGAGCGAAAAGGACGGACAAAATTATGGAATATATTAAAATTAAAAATGCTGAAGATATCATCAAAAAATCAAACTATCTCGTAACAAACCCCAAAAACTTTAAAAATAAGTGGAAAGATGTATTCAAAAATAATAACCCTATATGTATTGAAATTGGTATGGGTAGAGGTGATTTTATTATTGATATGGCTAAAACTTACCCTAATAAAAACTTTATAGGAATTGAAATTAACGAATCACAAATGGTAAATGCTGTTAATAATTTAAATAATAAAAATTTGCCTAATTTAAAACTAATTTGTATGGACGCGACTTATTTAGATACAGTGTTTGGCAAAGAAATTGATACTATTTATCTTACATTTCCAGAACCATGGCCAAAAAAAATTGATGAAAGAAAAAGATTAACTCATCCTGTTTATTTGAAGCTTTATGATAAAATATTCAAAAAGAAAAAACATATTATTGTCAAAACAGATAATAAAGGTTACATTGCTCGTTCTATTGAATATCTTTCATCTTATTGGTATACTTTTAAAAGAGTAAGTATGGACCTACATCATGATGAACTACAAATTCCTAATATTATGACCAATTATGAAAAACAATATTTTAAAGAAGGTCGCCCTATTTATTATATTGATGCGATTTACGAAGACTAAAAAAGATTTAGGTTAAATTTCACCTAAATCTTTTAATATGGAATATAATTTTTCTTCATCCCAAATAGGGATGCCTAAAGCTTTAGCTTTTTCGTATTTACTGCCAGCATTTTCACCGACAATAACAACATCTGTTTTTGATGAAACACTGCTTGATGGATGACCATTATAACTTTCTAAGATAGCTTCAATTTCATCTCTTCCTAAAAAGGAAATAGTTCCGGTTATAACAAAACGCTTATCACTAATAAGACTGTTTTCTTTGGCTTCTTCTTTTAAATATTTTGTATTAAGTCCTAATTCTTTCAAGTCAGAAATCAATTTTTGGTTGTTTTCCTGCCGGAAAAAATCATAAATATTTAAAGCAAGAGTTGGTCCAATATCACGAATCTCTAAAAGTTCTTCTTTTGTTTTGGCCATTAAATTATCAAGAGTTTTAAAAGTTTTCGCTAAGAGTAAGGCCGTTTTATCTCCAATACCTTCAATACCGAGACCAAAAATAAGCCTTTCCAAACTATTTTCTTTACTTTTTTCAATAGCTAAAAGTAAGTTATCCACACTTTTGTGGCCATAACCTTCTAGTTCTACTAAATCTTCTTTATGTTTATCTAAATGATAAATATCGGTAATCGATTTAATAAAACCCAAGTTAAAGAAATCTTCCATAATTCTTTCGCCTAAGCCATCAATATTCATAGCATGACGAGAAGCAAAATGAATAAGACCTTCAATATGACGAGCAGGACAAAGAGGGTTCATACAATAGTAATCTACCTGTCCTTCTTTTTTCTTTAAAAAACTACCACATATAGGGCATTTTTGAATCATGACAAAAGGTGTTTCATTTCCTGTTCTTCGCTCTTTTTTTGCTTCAACTACCTCTGGTATAACATCGCCTGCTTTTCTAAGAGAAACGGTATCGCCTACTTTTAAGTCTTTCATTAAAATGTAATCTTCATTGTGTAAAGTCGCCCTTTTAACGGTGCTACCCATAACAATAACAGGGTCCAAAACAGCGTTAGGGGTTATTTTACCCGTTCTTCCGACCTATAAATGATATCCGTTAATTTTGTTAAAACTTCTTCAGCGGGAAATTTATAAGCAATAGCCCACCTTGGATATTTAGAGGTAAAGCCTAGTTTTTCCTGCATCTCTAAATCATTAACTTTGATAACAACACCATCGATATCGTAAGATAACTTAGGTCTTTTTTCGGCATATTCATGGATAAAGGCCAATATTTCGTCAACGCTTTTGACAATCCTATTAGCCGGATTCACTTTAAAGCCAAGATTTTTCATAAACTCTAAAGCTTCATAATGTGTTTTTAAACCATAATCTAAAGGATTAGGAAGATGATATATCCATGTGTTTAAATTTCTTTTCGCCGCAATTTTAGAATCAAGCTGGCGAATAGAACCAGCCGCGGCATTACGACAATTTTGTAAAAGGGGTAAATTTTCTTTAGCTCGTTCCGCATTCAAAGAAGTTAAAACTTCTCTTGGCATATAAATTTCCCCACGAACTTCAATCGTTTCAGGTCTTTTTAAATTCATCGGAACCGTTCTTATCGTTCTAACATTATGAGTAATGTCTTCGCCAGTAATTCCGTCTCCTCTTGTTGCTCCTGTTTTAAAAACACCATTATCATAATGAAGAGAAACAGATAAACCGTCAATTTTTAGTTCACAAACATATTCAGGATTATAACCGCTTTTTCTTATTCTTTCGTCAAAAAGAATAATTTCTTCTTCACTAAAAACATCGGGTAAAGAAAGCATAGGTATTTGATGTTTTATTTTTTTAAATTTATCAATAACCTCGCCACCCACTCGTTTCGTTGGAGAATTTTCACTTGCAAATTCAGGATGAGCTTCTTCTAACTTTTCCAGTTCTCTTAGATATTTATCAAATTCTTGATCGGTTATTGTAGGGTTTGCTAAAACATAATAATCATAGTTGGCTTTTTCCAGTATTTTAACAAGTTCTTTGATTCTTTCTTCAGGATTCATACAATCACTCCCATAATTTTTCCGGATATACTCCTCGGACTTTTAAATCTTTTATTTTTTCTTTTACCATATCTAAATCGCTTTTATAAGTCATTCCAAACCATTCACTTTTTGTAGGATAGCTAATATTTCTATTTTCTTTTCTTGTAAATATTTTTCTAAACAAATAGGTAATAAAACTTCTCCTTTTAATATTTTGTCATCATCTTGGTTAAAATATTCTAGCCAATATTCTTCAAGTAAACCAAACACATCTTTTTTAAAAGCAAAAAAGTTTGTGGATACTAAAGTATCTTCATCGATTTTGTAACTATCTCCACCCATTAAAGGTTCTGCTAAAAATTTATTTTCATCTTTAGTAACACTGCTTTCAACCATAGAAGTATTTTATTATTTTTTAACTCTAAAACAGCTCTTTTAACGGCACCATAAGCACTCATAGTCATACCAATTGGATAACAAATATTGGCATAAGTAAATTCATCTTTATTTTCATCTAAAAATTTAGCAGCTTGTACAAAAGCGTCTTTGCCATAAAAATCATCGGCATTAATTTCAATGAAAGAACCTTCTATTAAATCTTTAGCGCATAAAACGGCTTGTACAGTTCCCCATGGTTTTTCTCTTTTAGAAATATCTAAAGAAATAGGAATATCATCTTTATCTTGAAAAGCATATTTTACTTCAATCTTATCTTTTAATCTTTTCCCAATTGTTTCTTCAAAGTCTTTTAAATTTTCTTTTTTAATAACGAAGACTACTGTATCAAAGCCCGCTCTTTTCGCGTCAAAAACAGAATAATCAATGATAAAGTTTCCCTCTTCATCAACTGGTGTTATTTGTTTAAGACCTCCAAATCGGCTTCCCATACCAGCAGCCATCACAAGTAATGTTTTTTTCATCGCGTAAAACCTCCAATTTGATTTGCCGTTTCTTTTTTAGCACTAAGAGTATTTTCTATGGAATCAAGGCAATTTCGTAAATCACGATTTGCCATTGTCATCACATCATTTCCTGAAAACAAAGCAGTTCTATAATATCCATTAAGATAAGAAACTAATAAATTATTTAAAGGAGTACTTTTCAAAGTACTATCAATATTTCTCCAAGAACTCAATAGATTAATATCAACTCTTTGAAGTGAGTCAGATCCAGCGTCTTGCCATAATAAATAAGGAAATTCCCCATCATAAAAAAGATTAGCAACCCTTCCTTTCTTAAAAATTTCTATTTGTAACATATCAACACTATTCATAACTAACTTACCTTTCTTAAACTTTTATGATTTTTCATCATTTTTTTGATACCATATTGTTTGCCAAAAGCGATACTGATTAAAGTTTTATCAACACCGACAACAACGCCTCGACCAAAAATATCATGAATGACAATATCGCCAACTTGATAAGATACATCGTTATCATTATACATAGAAGATTTAACGACAAATTTTTGTTCCTACTCATATTTTCAATCAAATCATCTGATATTTCATTAGAAAACGACTTGGCATCGTTTGATTTGTACGTCCATAAAGCATTCTTTGTCTGGCATTTGTTAAATAAAGACGTTCTTTGGCTCTTGTTATTCCAACGTAGCAAAGTCTTCTTTCTTCTTCTAAACCATCTTTTTCCATTAAGCTGTTTAGGTGAGGAAATAACTCTTCTTCCATCCCCGTTAAGAAAACAACCGGAAACTCCAAACCTTTGGCACTATGAAGAGTCATTAAGGTAACCACGTCACCTTCTTCTTTATGTTCTGTCATATCAGCCACAATACTAATTTCTTCTAAGAAATCTCCTAAATCAGCACTACCAGTTTCTTTTTCATAATTAGCGGTAATACTTTTAAACTCGTTTAAGTTGTCTAGTCTTAATTCAGCTTCCAAGGACTTTTCATTTTCAAGTTCTTGTCTTAAACCGGATTTATTTAATACATCTTCTACTAGTTCAGTTAAACTTAAACTTTTTGCATCTTCTTGTAAAGTAGTAATCAAATCTTTAAAATTTTGTTCTTTACCACTTTCTATAGCTTCAAACATACTTGTTTTCTTTTCTAAAGCTCGTACTTCTAATTTATCAATACTCGCATTACCAATTCCTCTTTTAGGTGTATTAATAACTCTTCGAAGACTAATATCATCCGCTGGATTTAAAATGAGTTTCAAATAACTAATTAAATCTTTAATTTCTTTTCGCGAATAGAAATAAAAACTACCTACTACTTTATAAGGAATATTGCTTTTTAAAAATTGTTCTTCTAAAGAACGAGATTGGGCATTCGTACGATAGAAAACTGCAATGTCTTTCTTTTGATAACCTTCTTCTAATAATTTACGAATTTCTCTTATAATAAAGTGGGCTTCTTCTTTTTCATCGGAAGCACGCATATATTTTATTTTAGAACCCTCGCCATGATGACTTCTTAAATTTTTTTCTTTACGATTTTGATTATTTTTAATAACATCATTTGCCGCATCCAAAATCATTTTAGTACTACGATAGTTATCTTCTAAAGAAATCACTTTGGTATCTGGATAATCTTTTTCAAAATTCAAAATATTTTTATAATTAGCCCCCCTAAATTGATAAATAGATTGGTCGGGATCACCTACAACAAATAAGTTTCTTCTTTTTTTTGCTAATAATTTAACCATTTTATATTGTACTTCATTCGTATCTTGATATTCATCAATCAATATATAACGATATCTATTTTGATATATTTCTAAAATCTCTGGATGACGTTCAAAAAGTAAAACAGGAAGTCTTAATAAATCATCAAAATCTACAGAATTATTTTTTGTAAAATACTATTATATTCTAAATAAACTTCATAGCTATTTTTTCTAAATCATCTATAAAATATTTTTCAATTTCATAAGGAGTTAACATTTCATTTTTAATAAAACTGATTTTACCACGTACAAAATAAGGTGATACTTCTTTGGGGTCATATCCTTTTTCTTTTAATATTTTTTTAATAAGACTGGTGACATCATCGGTATCTAAAATAGTAAAATTACGTTTCATCCCTAATGCTTCAACATTTTCTCTAATAATTCTCATACCAAAACTATGAAAAGTTCCGACAAAAGCGTCTGTAAAAGATGTTAAACCAGCGATTCTTTCCTTCATTTCCTTAGCGGCTTTATTAGTAAAGGTGATAGCTAGTATTTGATAAGATGGGACGCCACTTGCTATTAAATTGGCAATTCTCGTTGTTAAAACTTTTGTTTTACCAGAGCCTGCTCCAGCAATAACCAAGCATGGACCATCGATATGTTCTACAGCCTTTTTTTGTAATTCATTTAAATTGCTTAAATCTATCATGTTTATCAAACCTCTAGAATAATTATAACAGTATTCCTGTTAAAAAACCACATTCAAAGCAAAAAAACGTTGGTTCTCCCAAACGTTTTTCTTATTTAATAAGTAAACTTTTTGTTTCTTTCATTTCTTTTGGTAAAGCTATTTGCATATAGTCTAATACAGTAGGAGCGACATTAGGTAAAGCACCCTTTTCTTCAAGTTTTACTTTTTCATCTGTAATAATAAAAGGTACTAAACTTGTTGTATGAGTGGTAACAGGATTACCTTGTTCATCGAGCATTTTATCCGCATTACCATGGTCTGCTAAAACTACTAAAGTATAAAAATTTTCTTGGGCTTTTTCAGCAAGTAATTTCAAACATAAATCTACGGTAACACAGGCTTTAATAGTTGCTTCTAAGTTGCCAGTATGACCAACCATATCTGGATTTGCATAATTAACTAAAATAAAATCATAATCTTTATCCATGCAATTAACTACTTTTTTAGTAACATCAATCGCGCTCATTTCTGGTTTCAAATCAAAGTTGCTACTTTAGGAGATGGAATTAAAAACTTTTGACATCCCTCTAGAGAAGCATTACTTTCACCATCAAAGAAATAAGTAACATGAGCATATTTTTCCGTCTCAGCTACCCTTGCTTGTGTAAGACCTAGTTTAGATAAATACACGCCTAATGGCATTTCTATTTTAGCTCTTTCTAAAATATTTTTAGCTTTGATTTTAGAATCAATAGGCAAAAAAGAATAAGCATTAAATTTAACATCTTTAATTTCAAAATCTTGGAAATTATTAGAAGCTAGAGCACTCATAATTTGTTTAGCTCTATCAATACGATAATTGGTCCATAGTATAATATCGTCTTCCTCAATCTTTTGATAAGATGTTGTTTTTAATGGAGGGATAAATTCGTCTGTAATATCTTTGGTATAACAAGTTTGAATCGCTTTGGGGATATTTTCAGCTAAAATACCTTCGCCATTGACAATAAGATCATAATATTTTTTAGTTCTTTCAAAGTTTTTATCACGATCCATCGCATAATAACGACCACAGATAGAAGCTATTTTACCAACATGAAGAGTATTCATTTTTTCTTCTAACATAGAAATATAACTATATAAAGAATGAATATCAGTATCTCTACCATCACTAATGACGTGAACATAAACATCTTTAATACTTTCTTTAGCAAAGATGTCTAACAATTTTAAGGTATGTTCAATATTACCATGAACCCCGCCATTACTTGTTAAACCAATTAAATGAATTCTTTTATTTTCTTCACGAGCTTTATTTAAAAGTTCTTCGAATACTTCATTTTGATGATAGTCGCCATCTAAAAAAGAATTAATAAGTTCATTAGATTGTAAAATTTTATAACCAGCGCCAATAGTCATGTGACCTACTTCACTGTTACCAAATTGTCCTTTAGGTAGACCAACAGCTTCTTCACTTGCTTCTAATAAACTATGAGGATATTTTTTCCATAAATTCAAAAAGTTAGTAGGTGGAGCCATCATAACAGCGTTTCCTAATTTATTGTCACTATAGCCAAAACCATCTAAAATAACCATACATATTTTTTTCATTTGTTTCATTTCCTCTCGTAATGCAAAAACATTTTAACACATTGCTAAAAAAAGAAAAGTAATTCTCCCTACTTTCCTTTTTCAGTATTAAGGTTAATTTTAAATTCTCTTAAATTTAACAATTAACAAGTTAAGACACATTTAATACTGGTGTGTCTTAATTTTAATATGTCTATTTTACTTTTTATTATTTTTCCAAATTTTAACATCATCCCCATTAATAGCAATTCCTATCGTTAAAATGTAAGATATAATATAAAACCAAATCATAAGAACAACAAAATGAGATAACCCACCATATAAAACGTCATAATGGGCCATGTTATTAACATATGCTGAATAAATCGAAGTACTAATTACAAGTCCAAATGTCGTAAATAAAGAACCTTTGGTAGTACAAGTACTTGGAACAACATCATCGGGTGCCATTGTATAAACAACTTTAATAAGGAAAAAGATTAATAACCATGACAGTGGTGTTTTCGATAAATGAATCGTAAAGGAAAAAATATTTGTCAAGGTATCATTGAAATTAATAAATTCAATTAATTCGATTAATTTATCACCAAAAACAGGAATTAAAAGTAAGAAAACAACAATAACAATTAAGATCATGGTCATCATAAGTCCTTTTATTTTACGATGAATAAAATTTGTGTTTTCAATTCCATATAATTGATTAGAGGTAACAATAAGAGAACTTGCTCCGCCTGAAGTGCATATAAAGCAACTAAAAGAGGAACTAGTAAACTGGGATTTAATTGAATATCATTAATAATGGGAACAATTAACTTTGCTACTTCACTGCCAAAAGCCTTGGTTAAAAAATTAGTTAAAAAATTAACTGAAACATTAAATATAGAGGCAAAATAAATAATTAATGTAATAGTTGGTACAACAGCTAAAAGAAGAAAAAAAGCTAATTGACCTGGTAAAATAAGCATATCATTACGAGATAACATCCCGAACATTCTTTTTCCAAAATCACTTAACTTTTTTTTCATTGTGTATCTTTTCCTTTTTGATTTTTGATATCTTCAACGCATTCATTAATCGCGTCTTCTATTGATTTTAAATATTTTCAATCATACTATAAGTAATACATACCCCATAGTTATAAGGTAAGTTATTTAATTCTTTACTTAACTTGTGAATATAACTTGTAATTTGCTTTTGATTATAACCGATAGATATATCATAAATTCATTACCGTTTGTTCTAATAATATCGGTATTATCTAATTGTGTTTTAATAAGACTATTCGCGGCACTTTTAATTTGATTATCCCCTTCTTCATAGCCTAACGTATCATTAATTTCTTGAATTTTTTTCAAATCAATCATAATAACGCATTGAGGATAAAGGGTATTTTTATTCCAATTAGGCATATTTTCATTTAAATAATTTCTATTTTTTAAAGAGGTTAATTGGTCAACAAATTTTAATTTATCTTCTTTTTTTATTTTCTTTTGCATTCTTACTTTTTTACTAGAACGGTAAATAATAAATAAGATAACTAGAATAACTAGAACACTATATAATAGATACTTAGCGAGGCTATTAACGAATGCTCCTTTAGATTCTGTAACAGAAGCAGAATACATTCCTTTTTCAACAAAAAGATTATTATCCACATAACTCATGTATTTTGTCATTAATAAGTTAAAGTCTTCACTTTGAGTAGATTTCATAGAATAGTTTACATTTAAATAGCTATGATAACGACTCGTGTAATTTTTTAAAGTGCTTTTTTCTAAATATTTTCCCACTAAAGAATCAATAATAATGATGTTTTTTTCATCTTTTAAAACTTTATCTAATTTATCTTTTTCATAAGTTTCTATTTTTAACCCCTGAATTTTACTTAAATTTTGTTGTAATAAGGAGTTATTTTCAACATAAAGAGTAATGTCTTTTAATGAGTTGAAAGAATGAATAAGGGTATCATTCAAAGAAGAAGCATAAACATCATAGAAAAGTGGTAAATTTGTTTCAACAATAGAGCCATTTGTTAGAGATGTATTATAATTAAAGTAAAGATTAATGTTATTAATATCTTTATTCATTTTTTTCAAAGAAGCATATTTAACATATTCAATGTCCGCTCCGGAAAACTTAGCAAAGTCTTTAATATAGCAAGCTAAAATACCACCAAAATTGCCATCACCATAAACTTCGTATGGAGCATTATTTACAAAACCATATCGAATAGTTTGTTTTTTTTTTCATCAATAGAAGCATCTGTAATACTTAAAGCGTCTTGAAAAACACTTCTTTCACCCGCAAAGATTTCGTCTTCTAAACTTTTTTTTGACCAACTATGAAAATACTTAGTCATAATTTGAAATAAAGTTGATGAGGTACTATCAGATGCATAAAAATATCTTTTTAAATCACTTAAATGATAACTAATATTAAAGTTGTTTTTTAAAACTTCATCAATATATTCCATTCTAGGAACAATAATATAAGAAATTGTACCATTATTTAAAGCGTTTCTTAAATCACTAAAAGTTGAATAGTTCGTAAAACTAACTGCTTGATTATTAAAATAATTTTTAACTGCTTTTTCTGTAAAATTTAAAATACCAATTTTTTGATTTGTTAAAGAATCTAAATTAATAAATTCACTTTTTTTAGAAACAACAATGTAATGGTCTTCATAAAAGTTTAATGCATTTTCGTTTTTGGTGTCCGTGACAACAAAAGAAATATTATTTTCTTGTTCATTTTTACTAACCATAACATTATTTATTTTAAGATTGTATTCATCTTTAAAATCTTGTAAGAAGTCGTAAAAAACACCTTTACCTAATTTACCAAAAATATTGGTATCATTAATAACATTAACATTTAAAATAGAGTTGGCATTATTTGTTATCCAAGACTTTTCAGTTGATGATAATTTATACTGGTCATTTCTAAAAATTAAAATTCCTAAGACAACAATTAAATAACTATGATAGCTGTTATTAAGATTTTAAACTTATTCTTTTTCATATTATTCCTCTTTACTTTGAATTTCCTTTGTTGTGACACTACCCAAATAATTTGTTTTTGAGCTTCGCCAATATTTTTTGCACCCATTACAATGAATCCTGTAGCGCTTTCAGTCGCATTACTAATTAAAGTATAATGAATGTCATAATTATTTAAATACTTATCAGATATAACCTCTAAAGTTGAAGAAGCAATTTCCTTAGCTCTATCCGCGGTAACATTTGTAAAGGTAGCACGAATATAAATGATTTTACCTTGAGAATGAATACTAACATCACTAACACTTTCATTTTCTTTAAGA
>ERZ859980.1164-NODE-1164-length-11535-cov-1.495470_pt1 | contig 11535 bp, 10 predicted proteins | sample MGYA00509984_ERZ859980 | MGnify/ENA primary metagenome ERZ859980 (study PRJEB30046, sample SAMN00715173) | human gut metagenome | study: EMG produced TPA metagenomics assembly of the A metagenome-wide association study of gut microbiota in type 2... | reverse complement strand
TGCGGCTGAACCAGATCCTGCTGAACATCCTGTCCAACGCCATCAAGTTCACCCCCACCGGCGGCACGATCAGCCTCCGCATCGCCCAGAAGAACGATGCGCCCACCGGGCGTGCCCGCTATGAGTTCCGCATCAAGGACAATGGCATCGGCATGAGCGCGGAGTTCCAGAAGACATCTTTGAGGAGTTCAGCCGGGAGGAAAGCTCCACCGTCAGCGGCATTCAGGGCACCGGCCTCGGAATGTCCATCACCAAGAACATCGTGGACCTGATGGGCGGCTCTATCAATGTGGAAAGCGCCACCGGCAAAGGCACCCGCTTTGAGGTGGTGCTGGAATTGCCGATTGATATCGAGACTGACACGGCACAAAAGGCGCAGGCACTCCCGGAGGAAGATGACGCCGTTTCTCCCCTGTCCGGGATGAAGTTCCTCTGCGCCGAGGATAACGCCCTCAACGCCGAAATTTTGCAGATGCTGCTGGAGACCAAGGGCGCAAGCTGCACCATCTGCTCCAACGGTCAGGAGATCGTGGATGCCTTTGCCAGCGTCAAGCCCGGCGAGTACGACATGATTTTGATGGACGTGCAGATGCCGGTGATGGACGCCTGGAGGCCACCCGCCGCATCCGCAATGGCGAAAACCCGCTGGGACGCACCATCCCCATCCTTGCCATGACCGCCAACGCCTTCCTTGAGGATATGCAGAAGAGCAGGGAAGCCGGTATGGACGAGCATCTGTCCAAGCCCGTGGACATCAGCGCTCTGGAGCAGACGGTGAAGCGCTTCCGCGTTACCCCCCCCCCGAAAATAAATAGCGGTACATCACGCTTTCGCAGACAGTTAAAACACGCATGATATGGAAGAAGGTCAGAACTTGAACGATCATCCAACGACACTTTCCGAAGTGGAACACTACTACCAGGAGCGCGAGCAGCGGCTGTTGGAAAAACTGCATCAACAGGAAGCCGCTCTTACTGTAGCGGAGCAAACGCTGAAACAGTTGATCAAAAATCAGAAAGCACAGCTGGACGAAACAAACCAGCTGCATGCCACACAGGAACGGGCATTCAAAGAAGAACTTTATCGAGATTCTCTGACAGGTGCTTACAACCGCCGCTATTACGAAGAAGTTGTCCGTAAGTCCATCGGCCCGGCAGGAATCGCATTGCTGGATGTGGATGATTTCAAGATATGCAACGATGCATACGGGCATTACGCAGGAGATATGGCACTGAAAACGGCGACAAAAGCCATTCAATCCTGTATCCGGGAGTCGGATCTGCTCATCCGTTACGGAGGAGACGAGTTTCTGCTGGTCTTACCCGGCATTCCGGGAGATTTTTTGCAGACCAAACTGGAACAGATCCACACGGCCGCACAGATGGCATCTGTACCCGGCTATTCGCATTTCCGCATCTCGCTGAGCATCGGCGGAACGATACAGACCATTACCGACCCCATGGAAAACATTGTTCGCCGTGCAGATTGGCTGATGTATCAGGCAAAGTGCCGCAAGAATGCCGTCATGGTGGAGATTCCGGGGCGCAGCCTGGCCGCACCGGAAACGCTTTTGCAGGAAAAATCCCGGGTCCTGCTTGTGGACGACTCTAAAATGAACCGCATGATGCTGGCAGAGATTTTAGGAGATAGTTACCACGTTCTGGAAGCAGAAAACGGAAAAGAATGCATTGAAAAATTGCAGGAGGAAGCCGGAAACATTGCACTGGTTCTGCTGGACATCAATATGCCCGTTATGGACGGATTTGAAGTGCTGAAAGCCATGAATGCCAACCACACCATCGAGGATACCCCGGTCATTATGATCTCCAGCGAGGACTCTGATGCGGCGATCCGGCGTTCCTACGAACTGGGTGCAAGTGATTATGTCAATCGCCCCTTTGATGCGCGCATCGTGTACCGCCGCGCGACCAATACCATCAAGCTGTACGCCAAGCAGCGGCGGCTGGTGCAGATGGTTTCTGACCAGATCCGTGCCCGTGAAAACAATACGGATATGCTGGTGGGTGTTCTGAGTCATATCGTAGAATTCCGCAACGGTGAAAGCGGTCTCCATGTGCGGCACACCGTATCATCACAGAAACGCTGCTCCACTATCTATTGGAGGTCAGTGACAAGTACTCGATCTCCGCCGAACAGCAGGATTTGATCCCGCTGGCCTCTGCCCTGCACGACATCGGCAAGATCGGCATTGCCGACAAGATCCTCAACAAGCCCGGCAAACTGACCCCGGAGGAATTTGAAGTCATCAAGACCCACAGCCTGCTGGGAGCCGAGATGCTGCAAAATCTGGATAATTTTGGCGAGCAACCTTTGCTGCAAACCGCCTATGAGATCGCCCGCTGGCACCACGAACGCTGGGATGGGCACGGCTACCCGGATGGACTGAAGGGCGATGAGATCCCCATCAGTGCACAACTGGTCTCGCTGGCAGATGTGTATGATGCACTGACCAGCGAGCGCTGCTATAAAAAATCCTTCTCCCACGAAAAAGCTATGCAGATGATCCTGAACGGCGAGTGTGGAGCGTTCAACCCGCTGCTGCTGCAATGTCTGACGGATATCCAGGCCGACCTGAAAGAAGAATTACAGCAGCACAACTGAGCAGCGGATGCAATAAAGACAGGAGAACGAAAAGCCCGAATGAAGCACAGAATCTCACGCCGTGCATTTCTGCGCGGCTGCGCGCTGCTGGCGGCATCTGCTGCCGTTGGCAGTCTGACTTCCTGCGGCGGAACGGACGCAACGGACAGTGATCTTCCGCAGATCCTTGTGGGAAGCGATACCTATCCGCCCTATATTTATCTGAACAATGACGGCATTCCCGCCGGGATCGACGTGGAGATCGCCACCGAAGCATTCCGCCGCATGGGGTATGCTGCCCGGTTTGAACCGATCGATTGGGAGCAAAAAACAAATCTGGTGGAAAGCGGCACCATCGACTGTATCTGGGGCTGCTTTTCCATGGATAGACGCGAGGAGATATACCGCTGGGCGGGGCCCTACATGGTGAGCCGTCAGGTGGTTGCAGTGGATGCCGACAGCAGCATCCGATCCCTCAGCGACCTTGCCGGGAAGACCATCGCCGTGCAGAGCACCGGCAAGCCGGAGGAGATCTTCCTCAACGGCTCTGATCCGCGCATCCCGCAAGCGGTCGATGTGTTCAGCATCGAAGACCGCAGCGTGCAGTATGCGATGCTGGCCTGCGGCTACGTGGATGCCATCGCTGCCCATGAAACGGCCATCCTGCAATACATGAAGGACAATTTTGTGGAGTTCCGCATCCTCGAAGAACCGCTGCTGGTCACCGGCCTGGGCATCGCCTTTGCAAAAAATGACAGCCGTGGGCTGGACAGCCAGCTAAACGCTGTTCTTGCGCAGATGCGCACAGACGGCACACTGGAGCAGATCCTTGGCCGATATCTTGAGCATGCTTCGCAGTATCTGGAGGTAGACACCATTGGCACATAAAAACAGAAACCTTCCGGATACATGGAGATGGGGAATCCATCTGATCATCGGCGTGCTTTTTATGGTCGGCATCGTTTTTTTCTCGAGTTGGCGGGCACTGCGCGCAACAGAGGAACGTTTCTGCCAGACTCTTGATTTTGTCAAATCGCAGTCCACCAGCTTTGAAAAGTACAATGATACCGTTGTTGCCAAAGCGCTCCGCCGCGCAGCGGTAGCGGTGCATCAGCTGGCACAGGACCCTGCGCTCGATTTTTCCGATCCGCAGTGCCTGAACAAGCAGGTGGAGACGCTTTGGCTCACAGGGATCTCGGTTCTGGCCCCGGACGGTACGCTCCTGTGCGAATCCACAACGAACGGCATCGGCTATGCCCGGTTTGGAGAACAGCTCAAAAATGATACCGTTCTGGACGTTTTCTCTTACCTGCAAAAGACCTACCTGAAGCGGGTCCTGCTGGAAGATGGGTCTGCCGTGGATGTTGCGGCATATCGGGCAGAAGACAACGATGTGATCCTGCTTGCCTACCGTTATACCCCGGCAGAATTCGTAGAGGGAACAGCTCTGTCCATCCAGAGCGTACTGGACGGCTACTCAGCTGAGACCAGCGGCACATTGTTCATCGTGCAGAACAATCAGGTCATTGCCTCTAACCGCCCGGAGCTGATCGGGCAGGGTGCTGCGGACAGTCCGCTGGTGCAGGGAATCCGCAAAACCGGGACCGCCGAAACGCTGACCCATACCCACGATTGGAACGGCTCCGGCTGCTATTTTGGAATGTACTGCCATGGAAGATCTTTTGATCTCTATGCGTATACAGACGAAAAATCGGTCTTCCGTGAATCCCTTCCATTGATTCTGATGGCACTGGTCAGTTATATCCTGCTTGTAATGATCCTTCAGGTGCTGCGCAGACGCTCCGTGCAGGAGATGGAGCAGCAGAAAAAAGAACAGGAGAGGAAGTATCAGGCTCAGCTGGAGGAACAGAATCGCAAACTGGAGATCGCACTCCAGCACGAAGGGGCGGCAAACCGCGCCAAGCGGGAGTTCCTGTTCAACATGAGCCACGATATCCGTACTCCCATGAACGCCATCATTGGCTTCACCTCGCTGGCTGCGACCCATATTGATAATAAAGAACAGGTGCTGGACTACCTGAAAAAGATCTCCACCTCCAGCCAGCACCTGCTCTCCCTCATCAACGATGTGCTGGACATGAGCCGTATCGAGAGCGGAAAAGTAAAGATCGATGAAAAAGCGGTGCATCTGCCGGACCTCGTCCACGATGTTCGCTCCATCATTCAACCCAATGTTTCGGCAAAGCGGCTGTCGCTTTTCATCGATACCATAGATGTGGAAAATGAGGACATCATCACCGACCCGCTGCGGCTGAACCAGATCTTGCTGAACATTTTGTCCAACGCCATCAAGTTCACTCCCACAGGCGGCACGATCAGCATCCGCATTGCCCAGAAGAACGGTGCGCCCAAGGGCCGTGGCTGCTATGAGTTCCGCATCAAGGACAATGGCATTGGTATGAGCAAAGAGTTCCAGAAACACATCTTTGAGGCGTTCAGCCGAGAGGAAAGCTCCACAGTCAGCGGCATTCAGGGCACCGGCCTGGGCATGTCCATCACCAAGAACATTGTGGACTTGATGGGCGGCACCATTGCCATTGAGAGCGAGCCGGGCAAGGGCAGCGAATTCATCGTAGATCTCTGTTTCGCACTCAGCGGACAAAGGGTGGAGCCCAAGCAGATCCCGCAGCTGGAAGGGCTGCGCGCATTGGTAGCGGATGACGATACCGACACCTGCCTGAGCGTCAGCACCATGCTGTCCAAGATCGGGATGCGGCCGGAGTGGACGATCTCCGGCAAAGAAGCGGTCATCCGCACCAAATATGCGGTGGAGCAGGGCGATGCGTTCAGCGTCTACATCATCGACTGGCTGATCCCCGATATGAACGGCATCGAGGTCGTGCGGCAGATCCGCAAGGTGATTGGGAAAAGCTGCCCCATCATCATTCTGACGGCCTACGACTGGGCAGATATCGAAGAGGAAGCCCGCGCTGCCGGCGTGACCGCTTTCTGCGAAAAGCCGCTATTCCTTTCCCAATTGCGCAGAGTGCTGGCAGAACCGTTTGGTGCAGAGCCTATCCACGAACCATCGCAGCCAAATGCCTCCGGTTTCAAGGGAAAGAAACTTTTGCTGGTGGAGGACAATGCCTTGAACCGTGAGCTTGCGCAGGAGATCCTGAAGGAAGCGGGCTTTGCGGTGGACACTGCTGAGGATGGCGAGATTGCCGTCCGGAAGATGAAGCAGGCGGCCCCCTGGCAGTACGACCTGATTTTAATGGATATCCAGATGCCCAAGATGGACGGCTACGAGGCGACACGGCAGATCCGTGCCCTGCCGGATGCTGCAAAGGCAGGCATTCCCATTTTTGCAATGACAGCAAATGCCTTTGAAGAAGACCGCCAGAGTGCATTGAAGGCTGGGATGGACGGCCACATTGCAAAGCCGTTGGATATTCCGCACCTGCTGCAGGTTCTTGCAGATGTACTGAAATCATAACCCCATCCACAAAAGCAAAAGCACCCGCAGCAGGCTTCGCAGAGGCTCTTGACCTCAGGAAGCGAATGCTGCGGGTGCTTTATTTGTTTTGCATGACAGGCGTCTGGTTCACAGGATCTTGTGCAGCTCCTGCACCAGGTCGCTGATCACGATGGGTTTGGACAAAAAGCCATTCATGCCGCTTTCCAGCGCGTTGCAGCGATCCTCGTCGAATGCGTTGGCGGTCATGGCAAGGATCGGGATCTTTGCCCGAGCCGGGTCGTCCAGTGCACGGATCTTCCGGGTGGCAGTATAGCCATCCATCACCGGCATCTGCACATCCATCAGCACCAGATCATAGCTGCCCGGCGCTGCCGTGCAGACCTTTTCCACCGCCACTGCACCGTTTTCTGCCGTATCGACCCGGAAGCCGTACTCGCGCAGAATTTCCTGCGCGATCTCGCGGTTCAGCTCGTTGTCCTCCACCAGCAGGATATGCCTGCCCTTGAAGTCGGCAACCTTTCGGGGCAAAAGCTCCTGCGCCGCATCTGTCTGGTTCTGCCCGAGGGCGCTCATCAGGGTCTCGCGCAGGTCGGACATGAACATGGGCTTGGAGCAGAAGGCGGTCACACCGGCTGCCTTTGCCTCCACCTCAATATCCGACCAGTCGTAGGCGGTCAGGATAATAATAGGTGTATCATCGTGCAGGCTGCGGATCTGACGGGTGACCTCAATGCCGTTCATATCCGGCAGACGCCAGTCGATGATGTAGGCGTGGTAGACATCGCTCATCTCGATGGACTGCCGTGCGCGCAGCACCGCTTCCTTGCCGGAAAGGGTCCACTCGGCGCGCATCCCCACCTTGACCAGCATCTTTGTCACGCTGTCGCAGGTGTTGAAGTCGTCATCCACCACCAGCGCCTTCAGACCCTCCAGCTCGGTGATCTTTTCCACCGGACGGTGCTCGTCCTGTGTGCGCATGGGCAGGCAGATGATAAACTCGCTGCCCTTGCCCTGCGCTGTCTGCACCTCGATGGTGCCGCCCATCATATCCACGATGTTTTTGGTGATGGCCATGCCAAGGCCGGTGCCCTGGATGCGGCTTACCGTGGAGGTGCGCTCCCGCTCGAAGGGTTCAAAGATCTTTTGCGCGAACTCCTGGCTCATACCAATGCCGTTGTCCTTGATGCGGAACTCGTACTGCCCGCAGCCATGCACCTTACCGGCAAGCTGCCGCACCCGCACCGAGACCGTGCCGCCCGCCGGGGTAAACTTGATGGCGTTGGACAGCAGGTTCAGCAGGATCTGGTTCAGCCGGGTCTTGTCACAGTAGACGTCCTCGTCGGTCACATCCATGGCGTCCATGTAGAACTCCAGCTGCTTTGCGTAAATCTGCCCGCTGACGATGGTTTTCAAATCGTGCAGCACATCCGAAAGGTTGACCTCCACTTCCTCCAGATGGATCTTTCCGCTTTCAATGCGGCTCATATCCAGCACATCGTTGATGAGGGAGAGCAGATGATTGCTGGATGCAAGGGTCTTGGCAAGATAATCCTTCACCCGATTCTTATCGTCGATATTGCTGATCGCCAGCGTGGTAAAGCCGATGATGGCGTTCATGGGGGTGCGGATATCGTGGGACATATTGGAAAGGAAGGTGCTCTTGGCGCGGTTGGCAGTCTCGGCTGCAGCAACGGCATCGGAAAGCGCCTGATTTACCTGTTTGTCGGCGGTGCGGTCGGACATGACAAGGATGTGTTTGGTTCTGCCCTCCACCTCGCTGCCCATGGCAACGATGTGGAACCAGCGCCGCTCCCCGGTTTCCAGATGCCCATACTCATCATCCCATTCGCGCTGCTGCCCGCTGAGAAGCCCTTCCAGATAGTTTTTATCGCGATCCGGGGAGTCCTTCGGGTGCAGCGCTGCCAGAACACGGGCATCCTGCCGGGCTTCTCTCCACGGGATGCCCAGCAGCCGCTCGATGTTCGGGCTGACATAATCCACCTTGGCGGTCTCTGCGTCCAGCATCAGGAAAACGTCGTCCACGTTCAGCGAGAGCTTTTTGAACAGCTCGTCCCGGTACGAGATCTCGGTATTCTTCCGGCGCAGGTTCGCATGGCCCCTGCGTACAATGAGCAGAATGACCAGCACGGCAATGCCTACAGTGATGCCCGCCACAATCTGTATGGTATGGAACCACAGCTTATCCAGACCGGCATTGACGACCCTGACCGGCACAAGCCCCAGCATCGTCCAGTTCTGGACCGCCGCGCCCTCGTAGACCAGATAATAGCTGATGCCGCCCAGCGTTACCCTCAGGTTTCCGCTGCTGCCCTGCGCAAAGGCATCCGAAAGAGCAAGGACCTGTTTCTCAGAAAGGTCGGAATGCTCGCGCAGCATCGCAATGAAGTTGTAGACCGTTTCCTTGCGGTTTACGGAATTGTCGATGATCACCCGGCCGTCCGGGTAGATGACATAGTTGCTGGCATTGCCCTCAAAGGCAGAGTTGTCCAGCAATTTCAGCACCGCATCATTGTAGTAGGCGATGGCAATGGCATCGTAGGCAAAGCCCCGGTAGCTGCCCTGCGTTTCGGGACAGATGAACGCAAGCATCTGGGGCTTGCCGGGCAGCGCCGTGTTCATGACGATATCCTCGCCCTTGGAGAGCTTTTCGTCCAGATTGGTCTGCAGGCCAAGATAGCCGGTCTCTCCGGTCACGGTCATGTAGTTGCCGTCGTAGGTAAGAAAGTAAAAGCCGACAAATCCGGTCGACTGCTGCGCTTTCTCGATATACGCCTGAATTTCGGCTTCATCGGAAGTGTTTTCCAAAAAGTCGTTGTACAAGTGCAGATAGGTCAGGTTTTTGCGCACCATCTCCTTCAGCATATTGTTGGATTTATGCAGCACCTCTTCCAGATGCGAGGTGCTTTCCTGATAGATGGTCTGGGACACAAACGAGATGTACCGGACGCCAAAACCGACTGCCAGCAAAACCAGAAGAAGGATTGCGGCAGCGGCAGGCAGCCACTTTTGCCAGGGATGGCAGCTCCGTTTGGGTTTACGCTTTTCGTCTGCCATTCCGCTCACCTCAACGTTATGTAGTTTTCCGGCTCTGCAAGCGCTGCGCCGCCGCCGGAAACATGATCGCGCCATGTGTTTTTCACCCATGTATCTTCGCCCGCAGACGTTCCGCTTTCGCTCGCAGGCAGCGCTGCCATCTGCTTTTCCGTTGCCAGACAGGTCACGGTAACGGTGTCGTCATCCCGCAGCGGCTGCCCGTTGCGGGTGATGCCGGTCAGGGTATAGCTGCCGTTTTCTTCTTTTACCTCCACGGCAATGCCGCTGACCACCGGCAGCGAACCACGGTTGAAGGGCACAAAGCCGCCCTCCCAGCCTTCCACAAAGGCGCGGACGGTCTCCTTCAGCTCTGCGCCGGTCATGGTGCGCCGGCGGGACATCAGACCGTTGGGCATGATCATGGAAGCGGCCATTTTCTTGTTATAATCTGCCTGCAGCACACTGCCGGTAAAGCTGTTTGCGGTGGCAAGCAGCACATCCGTGCCGTAAACGCCGCGCAGCGTGTTTGCCATAACGGAGAAGGCGGCGTTGCCGCCGTCTGCGTGGAATACGTTGGAATAGCCCTTCCCGGAGGTCAGCACGATCTCGTCCGCGGCGGGTGCTTCTTCGGCAAGAAGCTGGGTGTTGAATGCCCGATACGCCTGCTGTGCCGTGTACTCGCCCGCGATCATTTTGGAGACCACATCCTTGGAAATGGCAAAGAAATCGTTGGAGGCAATCGGATATACATATGGTTTTCTTCCACTACGCTGCGCACATCCTTCATATGATCAGTCAAGCGCAGGGGGACGTTCTGGCTGTAGCTCAGCACATCCTGCCCGTCCGCAACGATGCGGTTCTGCGCCTCCTCGGAGAGCATGACGTTCAGCACCTTCATGGCATTACTGCGGCGCGTGGTGTCCTGCTCCAATTCACGGTTCAACGCGACCTGAAAATACGGGGTGGTCATAATCCACTTTTCGCCGTTCTGGCTGAAGAAGGGCAAAAAGGTCGTGTCGATGCCCTCATCCTGAAACTTCTTGACCCCGGCAGAGCTGCCAAAGTACATGGCAACTTCTCCGTTCCGGACAGGTCCATCACGTCATCGTAAGTCTGCGCAAGGTCGTCTGCTGTGAGATGAGTATCCTGAATGAACTGCTCCATCCGCTCAAACGCCCCCGGCCACACGGCATTGTCCAGACCGACCCGTGCGGTGCTGGCGGGGTCGCTGTAAGCGGTGCGCCACTTGCGCCCTTCCGTCGTGGTAAGCTCGGCAGCGGAAAGTCCCTGCAGCGTTTCCATGCAGGTGTAGTCGTAGGCATAATCGGCGGTAAAGCCCCGGATGCCTACCTTCTCAAACGCCTGACAGGCCGAAACGAAGCTCTCATAATCGGTGGGCAGAGGAATATCGTACTGCTCAAAAAGGCTGCGGTTGACCACAAAGCCGTGTGCGTCGGCACATACCGGCAGCCAGTTCACGCTGCCATCCTCGTTTTTGAAGCTGTTGAGGTAGGTGTTGTACACAGCACCTGCCTCATTGGTTAAGGCAAGGTTCATCAGGCTGTCCTTCAGGGGAGCAGCATCGTGCAGCGAGAACCGGCAGCAGGTGATGATATCCGGCAGACCGCCGTTCTGCTGCAAAAACTTGTAAAAATCCAGATCGTTGTTGCCGACGATGAACTCGATATTCACATCCGGCAGCTGCGCCTGGATATAGGGCGCATAGTTTTCGTACAGGCCGGTGGTCCACAGATACACTTGAATGGTCTGGGCATCCTCCTGCTTCTGTACCTGTTCTGCGCTTTTTGTTCCGCATCCGGTCAGCAGGGATAGCCCCATTGCCAGTGCCGCAAGCACAGAAAACACGCGGTGCAATGTTCTTTTGTTCATCAAATCGTTCTCCTCACAACTCTTGGGCAGCTGCCGTTCTGCACTCCCGAATACCGCAAAAAGGCATAGGTACAGCACGACAGAGATATAGGATTATATTACCACCGCCATGAGGGATTTTCAATAAAATTTCATATATTGATCCATAAAAGCAGCGCATGTCCGATTCCTTTGCGCCAGTCGAGGAAGCCGCCCGGACCAGTTCCTGCATCTCGCTCCGTGCCTTGCGGCAGTCCGGGCAGGCAGCTTTGGCCAGTTGGGTTATTTTGCTCCCCGTGGCCGGAGCAGGCCCTGCGGGCCAACATCCACTGCCAGATCTCGCTGGCGCTGAACCGTATCTACACCGAGTGGTACCCCAGCAAGGGCTACACCTTCAACATCACCAACTCCACCAGCTACGACCAGTACTATGTGCACGGCCGGACCGTGTTCGACGTCATGGTGCGGCTGACAGACGACATTTCAACACCTATATCCGCAAGACCGGCACCGTCAACCCCTACTACGCCGAGTACTGCGACGGCAAGAGCGTCACCTGCCCCGGCCTCAAA
>ERZ859980.1162-NODE-1162-length-11554-cov-1.490130_pt1 | contig 11554 bp, 14 predicted proteins | sample MGYA00509984_ERZ859980 | MGnify/ENA primary metagenome ERZ859980 (study PRJEB30046, sample SAMN00715173) | human gut metagenome | study: EMG produced TPA metagenomics assembly of the A metagenome-wide association study of gut microbiota in type 2... | reverse complement strand
AGTTAATAGCATCCATCGGTGTCATCTCTAGTGGATTGGCCTTCTTAATTTTTTCTACAATAGGATCTTAGTTGCAGCTTTATCATTATTTATATCATCAAAAAGACTAGTTTGTGTAAAATGTTGTTCCTTCTTATCTTGTTTTTCATATACTTTTAAAATCTCTTCACTTCGTTTTATAAGCGATTTAGGAAGTCCCGCTAGTCCTGCTACATGTATACCATAACTCTTGTCTACAGCTCCCGCTTTTACCTTATGTAAAAATGTAATTTTCCATCTTCTTCTATTGCTGAAACGTGTACATTTTTTAAATGTTTTAAATCTTTATCAAGCACCGTAAGTTCATGATAATGTGTTGAAAACATAGTTTTAGCACCTATTTCATCATGAATATATTCAAGAATCGATTGTGCTAAAGCCATTCCATCATATGTTGCAGTTCCTCTTCCTAATTCATCAAAAAGAATTAAACTATCTTTAGTTGCTTCACTGATAGCGTACTGAGCTTCTTTCATCTCAACCATGAAAGTAGATTCTCCACTAACTAAGTCATCACTCGCTCCAATTCGTGTAAAAATCTTATCAAATATTGGCATCATACAACTCTTACAAGGAACAAAAGAACCTATCTGAGCCATTATAATAGTAATAGCGCATTGTCTCATATAAGTAGACTTTCCTGCCATTTAGGTCCAGTAATAAGTAAAATATCAGTATTCTTATCCATAATAATATCATTAGCGATATATTTATCTTTCATAACCTTTTCAACCACAGGATGTCTACAATCAATAAACTTAATACATTTTTCAGAAACTAATTGGGGTCGTACAAACTTATTTTGATCCGCAACAATTGAAAATGATTGTAACATATCAACTTCACTAATTACTTTGGCAATTCTTTGAAGATTCCCAATATATCTTTTTACAACTTCTCGAATATCCATAAACAACTTATATTCAAGATTAAATATTTTTTCTTCCGCTCCTAATATAATATTTTCTTTTTCTTTAAGAAGTGGAGTCGTAAATCTTTCACAGTTAGCTAAAGTTTGTTTTCTATCCCAACCAAACTCATCTTTAATCAAGGATATATTTCCCTTGCTAACTTCTATATAATAACCAAATACTTGTTATAACCAACTTTTAAATTCTTTATACCAGTTCTTTCTTTTTCCTCTTTTTCTAAAGTTAAAATAAAATCTTTTGAACCACTTCTAATACTTCTAAGTTCATCAAGTTCACTATTATAAAGTGGTTTAATTAATCCTCCCTCATGAACTGTAAAAGGAGCATCTTCTTTAATAGACTTTTCTAGCAAAGAATATACTTCATCAAGAGTCTCTAATTCTTTATCATACTTTAACTCCAAAAGTATTTCTTTTATCCTTGGTAAATGGGCAAGTGAAGACTTTAATTGTAATAAATCCTTGGCATTTAAATTACCATAACTAATTCTTCCAGCTAGTCTTTCTAAGTCATAAACTTCACTAAGCTCTTTCATTAAATCATCTCTTAAGATAAATTCAGTAGATAATTTTTGAACAAAGTCATATCTTCTTTCTAACTCTTTCTTAGAAGTTAAGGGATTTTCTATATTATACTTCAAAAATCTTGATCCCATTGCAGTCTTATTTTTATCAAGCAACCATAAAAGACTATACATTCTATCTCTATTACGTAACGTTTCAGTAAGTTCTAGATTACGTTTTGTATTTCCATCAAATAATAAGTGATCATTACTATGAATTACTTCTACTCTTTGTAGATGTGTTAATTCTTTTTTCTTAGTATCAATGATATAAGAAAGTAAGTGTTTAATAGTTATTATTATTCTTTCACTTCTACTCCACTATAAATATAAGAATATAACTCGTTTTCACATAGTTCTTTAGTAATAGTAACTAATACTCCATAATTAGTTCTTAATGTATTAACTAAGTTTCTATCTATTTGATCATTAACTATAACTTCACTAAATCCATTTCTCACAACTTCTCTAATAACACTATAGTCATCTCTTTCTACAACTAAAGCATAGAACTCTCCTGTAGATATATCAGTATAACTTATTCCATAACAATAGTTAAAATCATATATATTTGCAATATAATTATTACTCTTAGCATCAACTCTATCATCAAGTCTAGTTCCGCGAGTTACAACTTGTATTACATCTCTTTTAACCATTCCTTTAGTAAGTTTAGGATCCTCTAACTGTTCACAAATCGCAACTTTATATCCCTTTTCAATTAATTGATCTACATACGTTGCATATGCATGATGTGGTATTCCACACATTGGAACCCTCTCTTCTAATCCTGCCTGCTTTCCTGTCAGAGTAAGTTCAAGTTCACGACTCGCAATAATCGCATCATCAAAAAACATTTCATAAAAATCACCCAGCCTAAAAAAGATAATAGTATCTTCATAATTATCTTTTATTGACATATATTGAGCCATCATTGGACTAAGTTTACTACGATCTACTTCTGATCTACGCATAATATCACCACTACTTCGCAAAACTTATTATACCAGTTTTTTTCCATAAACAAAAGAGGATTTGACATTATTTTGCCAATTCCTCTAATACTTGTTTGAAGTTTTTTGCCTCTATTATTTTAATTTTATAATTGTTTTTCTTTTTTTCTTTTACTGCTTCTTTATAATTATTACCAGAAGGTGCAATAAATATTTGAGCCTTATTTTTAACTGCTCCTCTAAGTTTATATTTAACTCCATCTATTTCTCCGACTTCTCCATCTTCACTAATAGTACCTGTTCCAACTATTTTTCGTCCTCTAGTTATATCTTTATTTATTAACTGACTATAGATTTCAAGACTCATCATTAATCCTCCTGAAGGACCACCTTCAGAATTTCTAAACTTGATATCTACCTTAGGACTTACCTCATAATTTTTATCAAGCATAATACTTACACCCATATAAATAACATTTTCCTTTGCATCTTTATATAGTTTAGCACTCTTCGTCTTTTTTTTACCATTTTCCTCCACTTTTACACTCAAAACTTCTCCACTACTTTTAGTATTAATATATTCTCGCAATGAAGAAAAGGTTTGAAAACTTTTACCATCAACTTCTAGTACTTTATCCCCAACTTTTAAATCTGTAACGCATCTTTAGAAATATAGTAAACATATAATGATTGACTTTTTACTTTAATCTCTTTATTGGCATTCGTATAAGCAACATATTTGGCATTATTATTAGCTTGATTAAGCAACAAATTATTTCTAAATTCAATATCTTCTGAACTTTCACTTTCATCATATTTGTAGTCACTTGTACTTTCTCTTTCAAATGATGGAACTATATAACTAAGTAAATAAGTATAAATCGTCCCTTTCAATTCTGATACATAAGCTAAATTAAAACTACCACTCTTCTTCCGTGCTCCAGTAACGTGTACTCTATCAGTAGCACTAATAATTCCTCCTCCTGTAATTACATAACAATCAACAGGAAATCTTGTAATAAATATTAATAAGAAAATAATTAATAAAAACTTCCATTCTCTTTGAATAAAATCTTTTATTTTTTTATATATTGTATTAACCATAATAATCAGCCTCTATCAAACATTATAGCAAAAAGGAGCCCATTATGACTACTAACTTGAAAAAAATAGTAAATAATATTCCACTTTTATTTTTAATTATCATTTTTTTTGCGTTATTAAAAGATGCTGATTTAGTGTTAAAATCTAGTATTAATGCCGCAACTTTATTTTTTACCAAATTATTTCCCTGTATGTTTATATTTTACACTTTACAGGATTTATTACTTAATTATGGTATCTTAAAACTTTTTATAAAGTTCTTTAGTCCATTGTCAAAAAAACTATTTCATCTTGATGCCTGTAGTTCTTATATAATATTTATGAGTATGTTAACAGGATTCCCTAGTGGTAGTAAATATATTACAGACTTTTATAATAAAAAATATATTGATCGTAATACCGCTAACTATCTTTTAACATTTACCCACTTTTCTAATCCCCTTTTCATACTAGGAACAGTATCCATAATTACTACTAAAAGCATGGCTTTAATTATTCTGCTAAGTCATTTTTTGAGTAACTTTGTAGTAGCTTTTTTTACAAGACCCAAGTTATATATTGAAAAAAGCATCCCTCAAACTCGTGAAAAGAAAAGTCTTACTACCTGTTTAAATGACTCCTTTCAAAATACTTTTTCTATTGTTAAAATAGTCTTTTGTACGACAATCTTTTTTGTAGTTATAATAACTCTTTTTACTTCTTTTATTCCTAATACCTATTTGAAAACTATTCTCTTTGGCTTATTTGATTTAACAAAAGGAGTTACTGAAGTTAACAAATTATCTCTAACTATGTACCAAAAGGGAATTTTAATATGTAGTTTTATTTCTTTAGGAGGAGTAAGTGTTCATATGCAAGTTCAAAGCATTATCGCACAAAAAAAGCTATCATATCCTGCTTTTCTTAAAGGACGAATAGCTTCCACTGGTATTAATCTTTTACTCTACACTATATTATGCTCCTGCATTCTTTAAATAGTTTATAGGTGCTACAATATTAATATGATATTTAGTTCCAAGTTCACTATGATATATTGGAATATCAAGTCTAAACATTGTATCAGTCGCTTTTAAAGAGACATAAGCAAAACGAATATCACTATATTTTACTTTAGTACTACCACTTCCATTAACATCTACATCAAAAACAGAAGTACTGGTTTCTAAATTATATCGTACATTTTGACTTACATATGTATCCCCATTCTTTGCAATATCAGGATATATAATATAGTTTTTTGTATTTCCCCTTACTACCTGTAATAACTTCACAGTTGACCCATCAAGAAAAGGTTTATTAAAGGTCAGTTCTACACTCCAAGTCTCAGTAGTGTCACTAGACGCTTTTCCAGTAGGTTCTAATACCTTAACACCAGCTAAGTCATTATATATGATATCACTTTGTATAACCTTTGTAATTACATTTTTATAGCTAATAATAGTTTTCTTTGTATCTTCTAACTGCTCTTTTGTTTTATAGTTCATAACCGTGTTAAGAAGCGCTATTACAATAACAGATACAATAGCAAAACATAAAATTAGTTCAATTATTGTCATACCCTTATTATTTACTTTACCTAATTTCTTCTTCATTATCTAACCTCAATATTTGCATAAGTATAATAGTATGCATCTTCCTTATCAGAATCTACATTATCATGTTTTATTTCTACAATTATTCGATAATATCCAGTCTTACTTGCTGCACTATTAGTAAATGTTGGCATATAGTTTACATATAATTCGAAAGCCCTTGAAATATCATCACTCTCATCTGTTTTTATTTTACTTTTAAGACTTGTAGTATCATACTTTGTAAGATAAACTCTCGTAATATTAGCTTCATCCATAAAACTTTGACAATATTGTTTATTATTAAATGTATTATTTGTAGTCAACATAGTACATAATTCATTAGGTGAAGGATTAGTAATGTCATCATCTTGAGCCACTCCATTATCATCAAAAATAACATACTCTCTTCCACTTAATTTTGCAAAAATATTATCTTTTAGTGGATCAACCGTTATCATTTCTCTTAAATAATGAGCAATATATTTTGAATCAAGATCATCATAATTCTCATATTGTTCATATTTAGCGATAAAGGGAAAATAATTTTCAAAAATCATTACGAACAATACTACTACAAAAATTGCCCCTATTAGTGTTTCTACTAGAGCAAACCCTTTTATATTTTTAACTTTTTTCATAACAACCTCTTTTCCTTCTTGCTATTATCTAAAATTTATTATATACTAATTTATAGTAAAATACCATACCAAAGTTAAAGTTTAGAAAAGGGGCTGAGATTATATGGTAACATTTGATTTTGCAAAAACTCCTATCACAAAGATAGTAGATGCAATTATAATCAATTCATCAAAAAGTGGTAGTTCGGATATTCATTTTGACCCTCGTGAAGATGGATTAATAGTTCGAATTCGTGTTGATGGTGATTTGATGGATTATACTTTTATTCCAAAAGTTTATGAAAGAAACTTAACTACTCGTCTAAAATTAATGGCTGGAATGAACATTACTGAAAGTCGTCTACCACAAGATGGTGCAATTAAGGGTAAATTTGATGGTAAGACTTAGATATGCGTGTTTCTAGTCTACCAACTAACGAGGGTGAAAAAATAGTTATTCGTATTCTAGACTATAGTAGAAGTTTATCAGGTATTGATAAATTAGGTTTTAATAGTACAAATTTTGCCAAACTTAAAAATATGATAGCTGCCCCTAATGGTATAATTTTGGTAACTGGTGCAACAGGATCTGGAAAAAGTACCACTACTTATTCTATTTTACAAGTATTAAATAAAGAAAGAACTAATATTATAACAGTCGAAGACCCTATTGAAATGAATATCGAAGGTATGAATCAAGTCCAAGTTAATTCTGAAATCGGTCTAGACTTCGCAACAGTTCTTCGTTCTATTCTCCGTCAAGATCCTAATGTTATTCTTATCGGAGAAATTCGTGATAGTGAAACCGCTAAAATTGCCGTTAGAGCATCTATCACTGGACACTTAGTTTTATCAACACTTCACACCAACAACTCACTCTCAACAATTGAGCTCTTCTAGATATGGATGTTGAACGTTATCTTTTATCAACTGCTTTAACTGGAATTATTTCTCAACGTCTTGCCAAAACAGTATGTACATCTTGTCGTAAAAAACGTCCTACTACTCCTTATGAGAAAAAAGTCTTTAAACTTGCTTTAAAAAAGGATATTGAGGAAATATATGATGCAAATCATGATGGCTGTCCTAAATGTAATAAAGGTTATCATGGCCGAATTGCTATTCAAGAGGTCTTAGAAATAGATGATGATATTAGAAATATTTTAGCTAATCCAAATGTTAGAAAAGAAGATTTAAAGAGATTGGTTTATGGAAGTGGTAACGTAATTACTCTTCTACAAGATGGCCTACAAAAAATATTAGAAGGCTTTACAACATTTGAAGAAATATATCGTATCATTGAAATTGATAATGATATTAATGATAGCTGTTATGAATCATTTACAAAAGCAGTTACAGAAGAACAAAGGATAGAGCTAGATAAAAAAAGAACAAAGGAATTAAATGAATTAAAGAGATTAGAAAGTGTTTCCGCTACTAAAGTTGCTAACGACACTTCATCAATCGTTGATAAAAAGCAATTAATTCCAACTACTACAATGACTCCATCTAATCCAACCAACATAAATATAAATCCTACATCTGCTCCTATTGTTGTACCACCAAAAGACAGTAAAACAATAGCTACACAAGCAGTTGTAAAAAATGAAGGAAATGTAACACCACTTCATCCAAATAAAGAAAACATAAAGCCTGTACCAACACAACAACCCCAAATAAAGAGTGAAAATAAACCAGTTACACCAACAAAAAAAGAAGCTACACCACCAATTGTTATAACTCCAAAAATAACTCCTACTAATCCAGTTATACCTCAAGTTATAAATACAAAAAAAGAAGTTACACCAATAAGTATAACTCCATTAATGCCAAATAAGAGTGCTTAGCACCTTATTTTTTTATTTTTCTTAAAAGTACAGGCGTTTTAACTTGACTATCCAAAAGTAAGTCATAAAAACTATCTTTCTCTTTTTGATTTAACATCTTTTGATACAAATATATAGCATATAATTTATTATTAATTTTTTCATATTTTTCATTTGGCCTACCATTTAGTGCATACATAAAGTCTCTTTGCCCTTCCCAGGAAAGACTACTAAAATATTCATTTAGTAATAATGCTGTCTTGCGACTTTTACTATGCATCACTTCTTTAAAATCAGTAGGATAATTTCTTTTACAAGGACATAAGCTAAGTATAAATTCCTTATGATTATCTATACATAAATCTACAAACAAATCAGTTGCAGAACATGAATAATGAGCACAAACTAAATCATAATTTCCGATATTCGTATCTTTAGTAATGCTTTTCTTCACTAAATTAACATTATTATGTTTTAAAACTCTTAAAGCCTCATCATAACAAGTTATTCTTCCACTCCTATTTTCATTTGATAATTATCTATATATTTTCCTAAACTAGGAAACCATCCCGAACCAATCTCCAAAATATTTTTATTTACCCCAAAATTCTTCTTTAAAAGAAGAAAAAAATTATAAAAATCATCCTTATCTTGATTTACCATATTAAAATAAGAAAAAAACTGACTCACCAAATCTGTATTATAAAAAGAATCATCTAAATCACTAACTAATTTAATTAAATCATCCCTATTTAACCATTTATAAATACTTTCTCTAACACTTTTATCTTGACAATATTTTTCATAAAAGCTATAAATATCATCCTTTTCAAAACTATCTTCTACTACAGAACTACTATTACTATTTAAAACACTATTTACTATAGATATAATATCATTCATAATAATCCCCCTTAAAGCAGACATATTATATCACAAAGTATTAAAAAAAGCAAAAGAAATAGTAAAAACTATTTCTTAAGTAAAATATTCATTATCTCTTCATTAATTTCAGGAATTGTTTTAATTTCTCTATCTTTTATACATTCAACTTTATCCCAGCCATATAACTCCGAAAGTTCAATATAAGCTTCTTCGCTTCTCTTTAAATAATTACTATCTTTTTCATGTTCATCTAAAACATCTCTTGTCTTCTCTAATTTCAAACTGTATTCATATGGCATATGTAAAAATATAGTTTTATCTGGTTTTGGAAGACCAAGTAACCAATATTCTAACTTATCAATCCACTGATACATATAAAATCTTTCATCTTTATCTAATATCTTACTTCCTTGATGTGCCATATTAGAAGTTGTATATCTATCTAATATAATATAATAGCCTTCGCTATAGTAATCAAGTACTTTATTAATATTGTATTTTCTATCAGCTGCATAATAAAGAGATGCTATATAAGGATCTACATTAGTAGCTCCCTCTTTAAAAAAACTCTTACTATGTCTACCAAGGTAACATTCACCAACTATTTCACCAGTTGGACTATCATAAACTGGAAAACTAAGTCGCATACATTTATATCCTTGCTCTTTTAATTTTTTTTCAATAAGTTTTGTTTGGGTTTCTTTTCCAGAACAATCAGTTCCTTCTATAACAATAAACTTACCCTTCATCTTAATCACCTATAATTATTATAGCACTCGAACAAAGTTTTAACAAGTAATATTATTTTCCTCATCAAAATTAAATAAAATAGCTTTACGACTAGCTAAATAATCACACATATGAACAAAATTTTGATATTTTGTTTTAGGCTTTTCCAAAATTTCATTTCCTTGATAATCAGTAGTCCAAGGTCCCATATGTGTCTTTATAACAGAAGATGCTAACTGTACTTCTTCATCACTCATCTTTAATTTATCCTTATTTTCTAATACATAGTTAGCCATTAATATTGGATGATCAAATCTTGTATACTTTTCCTCTTTAAGTCCCCTTTTTAAACCATCATGAAGAATTAAAGACATAATCACAACATCCTTTTCACTTCTTGTATATTTATCTCCAATAGCTGGATCACTAAGTAATTCATAAGCCACTCTAACTGCGGCTTTGGTATGTCTTACTAAACCGCCATCACCTAAAGCATAAGAAGGATGATATTTTCCGGTAGAAGATGCTGCCTCATGAAAAAAATAATCCGGAAGTAATTCAATCATAGTTTTAGCACTTTCCTTAATATTATCATCAACAATATATTCAAGTTCTTTTTCAAACGTTTTAACTTTATCCATCATTTCACCTCAAAAAATTAATTAGGATGCTATTAATAACATACCACTTACTACATGGTATCACTAATTTACCATCTTTTTCAATCAATAATTTATTATTTATTAAATCTTGATAATCAAATTTGCTTTCAAAGTAACACCATACTTATCAAAGAATTCATCTTTCGAAACTCCAAAACTAGTTCTTAAGCCCAAAATCATTTCATAACTCATCATATCATCAACACTAAGAACTTCCTTAGAAAAATATAATTACCCTTGATATAAGAGGTAATACTTCTAGAATTAGTAATTCTTTCATTTCCTAAATAACTACTACTAGAAACCCCAAATCCATAATACTCTTCATTTTTCCAATATGCCAAATTATGATGCGAATAGTAACCTTCTTTAGCAAAATTACTAATTTCATAATGTATATATCCAGATTCTTTCAATTTATCAGAAATATTTTTATACATATCAAAATCAATATCTGTAGATATATTTTTAACTTTATCCAAAAAAAGCTTAGTATGGGGCTCTATTATTAAAGAGTAAGTAGAAATATGCTCTACATCTAAATCTAAAATAAAATCCAAATCTTTATTTAACATTTCCATACTCTCTTTTGGAAAAGCATACATTAAATCTATATTAATATTATTAAATCCTAACTTCCTAGCTTCATTAACAATATTTATAGCATGTTTCCTATCAAAATCACGATTTAAAAATTTAAGTATTTCTTGATTCGTACTTTCTAACCCAAAACTTAATCTATTAACACCATATTTCTTAAAAAGTAATAACTTTTCGAAATTAATACTATCAAAATTACACTCTATACTAAATTCAAAAATTTTTTTCTTTTTAAACTTCTGTAAAATTATAAATAACTTCTCTAATTCTTCTACAGAAAGACTACTAGGTGTTCCTCCCCCAATATATAATGTTTCTAACTCTTCCCCTTTATATAAAGTGTCTATCTCTTTTTCTAGAGAATCTAAATATTTTGAGATAAATCTCTTATCATAAAGTACCTTACAAAAATCACAATAACTACATATTTTATTACAAAAAGGAATATGTATATAACAAGATTTAACCACGTCTTCTAACACTTCCATTAAACTGTGAAGTGTTTTCCTTTCTTTCTATATCATTATTAATTACTGAAACTCTTCCGCCTTTTATTTGACCATTATGCTTATTTTCTTTTCTCTTTTGCATTACAAACGCTATAACACTAGCTTGTTCCTGTGTCAAATTATCATCTAATTGTTTAGCTTTATTTTCTTTTAGAAATAGTTTCTTTAAGTTTATAGTTAAGTCTCTTCCAACTGTTGAACTAGATGTAACAATATTTTCAAGTGATAATAGTCTTGCTAAATTTTCATCACTAATATCGCCATTATTATCAACAAAAAGTTCTAATGTTCGCATAATTCTTTTTGCTTTATCAGTTTTATTCTTTTCACTTTTTTCTTGTATCTCTTTTCTTGTCATCTTATTCACCATCCATACTAAGCACACTCATAAATGCTTCCTGCGGTAATTCAACATTACCTATTTGTTTCATTTTTTTCTTTCCTTCTTTTTGTTTTTCTAACAGTTTTTTCTTTCTAGTAATATCTCCACCATAACACTTAGCAAGTACATCTTTTCGTAAAGCTTTAACCGTACTTCGCGCTATAACATGATTACCAATAG
>ERZ859980.1161-NODE-1161-length-11560-cov-1.387310_pt1 | contig 11560 bp, 16 predicted proteins | sample MGYA00509984_ERZ859980 | MGnify/ENA primary metagenome ERZ859980 (study PRJEB30046, sample SAMN00715173) | human gut metagenome | study: EMG produced TPA metagenomics assembly of the A metagenome-wide association study of gut microbiota in type 2... | reverse complement strand
TCCAATTTCTCCTGTTGCAAACACATCGTTTGATAACGATGTGTTTATAGTTCATGTTTCAGGTTTTGTCCAACGCAACGATGCAAGCGATGCTTATACGATTCGGCCTTCTGTATATCTGATACCCTCTACGTCGATTTTAGGCGGTGAAGGAACTCCAGAAGATCCTTATACAATTGGATAATTTGAATTTAAAATTTATTTTTAATAAAAGAGACCTTTAGTTTTTTTCTAAGGTCTCTTTTTCAAGATAACTTTGGAAGCCTTTGGCCATTCCATTGGCATAGCCTTCTTTGTTATTTAAAATGTTTTTTAAGTCATCTAGGTTATCTAAATAACCAAGTTCAATTAAATAAGATTCTGCAGTTTTATTCGCATTATAATAAGGGTTTTTAGGGTAATAGTAAGGACCAATATTTTCATACCTACCATCATTAGAAGCATGAGTAGAAATGCCACCAACTTCTCTTAGATTATAATAATAAGGTGTGTCTGTCGTTTTATTGCTTGGTTGAACATCATCTTCTAAAATTTCTTTTTCTGTAAATAATCTTTGATAAATGCCTTCGTCTACTTTGTTGGTGTATTTATAAGAAGGAGACGCATTTGCATCTTTAATAAGACTATCAACAATCGAAGTAGCTAAAGAAAGTTTAGTGTCATTAGCAATGTAAACTTCAATTCCTTTTGCACTTGTTTGATTTCCTCCTGCCCCAGTGGAATTATGATGAATAGCAATATTATATTTTGAAGAAGTATCATTTGCCATCGTGGCACTGCCCATTGTCTCATAAATATTTACTAAATCATTTTTTGTTTCTCTTGTCATACTTACCTTATAACCTAGAGCAGTTAATTTATCTTTCAAGGCTAAAGATACCTCTAAATTGAAATCACTTTCCTTATATAAAGTCATATTATAAGGACAATAATCTCCATAAGGATTTGTAATAATATTATTTTTAAAACATATTGTCATACCAGGATCACTCGCGTCATGTCCTGGGTCAATCGTGAAATCATAAACATTATCTGGTAAAGTTGTCTCGGTAATCTCAAACCTTAAAGTAGGGAGTTCTTCGTAAGTATTCCATTCAATTTCTATTTTATTGTTTTTGTCATTTTTAGTTAAAGTATAATAAGTAAGATTATCGTAGTCTGTATCATTTAAAACCGAATAATATTTGTCACCATTTTCTTCATCGGTTGTTTTGATAAGAAGATAATAAGTGTCATTTGGTATATTTTCTAAATATAACCCATCATTAATGTAGTCACTTAAGTAAAAAGAGTAGCCAGAATCATCTTTATCAAAAGTAGCCTTTAAATCTTTTTCTTCCTGTTCACTTTTTAAAATAAGTTTAATATCATTAACGTTTTCTTCTATAGTAATATTACCTGCAATATTCATATGTGTCCCGTAAATTACATATTTATTAATATTAGCATAAGTGCCAACTTGGACGTTTTCTAAAAACGAAGCAATCTTTTTCTTTGTCAAAATCTTATAACCCCAAAATAAACCAAAAATCAAAATAGCCACGATAATAAGAGGAATAATGACTTTTAAATTTTTACTTTGGCTTCTGTTTATTTTTTTCATAAATCCTACTTTCTATGGAAAATTATAGCAAAGTTTATGAAAGAACTCAATATTAGAAAAGGTGGGAAAATCTTTGAAAACAGTTTTTGATTATATTGAATTTTATGGGGATATTTCCTTTTTAAATTATGAATTTAATGATGTCGACGCGCTTATTTTTGCTTTATTAAGTTATGTAAAATTAAAAGGGATTGTTCCCAAGGAAAAAGGAAAAAGCATAACGATTAAAGAGGCTAGTACTAAATTTTTAGATAAATATAGTGAAAAAGATTTTAAAAAAGAAGATTGGTTGTTTCCTAATTCTTATAAATTAATGCTTATGTTACAAATTGCTAAAAGATATCAAAATATTAGACTTTCTCATTTGGTACTAGAGGCTAATGAATTTTCTCAATTTGGCGCTTTAACGATTAGAACACCTTTTGTGACTTATATTTCTTTTGAAGGAACCGATAGTCATGTTGTGGGTTGGAAAGAAGATTTTGAATTAGTTTATAAATTTCCTGTGGAAGCTCAGTTAAGAGCCAAGCATTATTTAGAAGAAACTCTTACTTTTTTTGACCGGAGTGTCTATGTTGGTGGACATAGTAAAGGTGGCAATTTAGCCATGTATGCTTATATGTATACGAAAGATGCTCTTAAAAAGAAAATCAAAAAAGTATATAACTTTGATGGACCAGGTTTTTTAAATGATGTGGTAAATTCTCTTTTATATGAAGAAATGCAAAAAAAACTTTTAATGGTTGTGCCAGAAGAAAGTGTTGTTGGCATGATTTTAGAGCATAAAAATTATATGGTTGTCAAAAGTAATGCTAAAAATTTGATGCAACATAATGGATATAGTTGGGAATGTTTTGGAGGTTTCTTGGTGCCATCTACTTTATCTAAAAAAAGTCAAAAATTAGAAACCAATTTACAAGAATACTTAGATGGTATGAGTATGGAAGAAAAGAAAAATTTTGTGCTAACTTTTTTTGCTATTTTTGAAAAAATGAATATTCAAAATGTCATGGAACTAAAAGAACTTAAATTATCTATGCTTCTTAAAATAATGAAAGAATTTACGAATATACCAAGTAGTACTAAAAGAAACTTGGTGGCTATTTTAAGAATGTTAATAACCGGTATGAACTAATTATAAAAAATGATATAACCTACTAAGAGGAGTTTCATAATTATAAACAAAAGCTCCTGACTCATCTACTTCGATAACCTCGCTTGTTTCATTATAGGTAATTAAAATGTTAGCAAGAGGAAGAGTGAGTCCTTTCATAGAAGTATCTTCATCTGTGATGGCTTTAATTTTTAACTTAAAAAGTCCCAGTGAAAAAATTTTTTTATTAGCAAAGATAAAGTTTGTTAAAGAAGGCAATGTTTGAAGTTCTTCTTCCGTAAAATTATTACTTGTAATTGTTGCCGTAGTAGAGTTAAAAGTTCCTGCAATTGTCGCCGTTTCATTTTCTTTGTACCAAGCATAAGTCGGTAGAGTTGTAATGGATATCAAACTATCTAAAGCAATGGCATTATCAAATAGATTTATTCTTGTAAAAGTAAAGGCAAAAGGAATACGAGAAGAGGTTCTAATAACATTAGTAGTCGTGTTATAAAGGACGATTTCTTTTGGATTATTTAAATTAAAAGAAGCCAAAGAAGAATTAAAGTAGATATTGTAGTTACTAGTATTAATACCTGTGAAATTATTTATAATTTTTAAAGTTGTATTACTTTCTAAAGTAAGTGAACCGTAACTATACCAAGTAGAGTAACTTCCGTTAGAGGCGGTTTGGGTTAAAATAAAAGTGGCATTGGTATCTAAAAGAGTGTGCCAGTTCCGTAAGTTCCAAAAGCCATTCCGTTTGCAGAAGTGACTGAAAAATAAGCGTTACTTAAAACTGAAAAAGTTAAAGCTGTTGTCCCATAAATGAGTTCTCTATTTTCACTAGTAAAAGTGACACGGGCATTCTCAAGTATTTTTAAATAAGGATTAATATTTCGAAACCAAAAGGCAGAATTACTTTTTGATTTGTGAACTAATGCCGAATTACCACCGATTTCTACACGATTACATTCAGCGATTTCGTTTCCTATGGTTAATGAGGTGTCATTGATTGTTACATCGACATCAATAAACCTTGTAATACCATTTGTATTAAAGGATATTTGAGGGCTGACATAAGTGATATTTTTATATTCGGTAATAACATTATTGTAACTAGCACTTTCCGGAACATAAAGAATACCATAATAATTATTACCAGTAATATTCATATTGCAAACAGTCACCTTATTACTTTTGGCATTTATTTGAATGGTATCCCCAGTGGCAAGTGTTTTTTTATCTTCAAAATTGTGTCTAACATTTTCATAAGTACCGTCAATAGTGATATTATGTTTGGTGCTTGGTAGAGTAATTCCATTTTCTAATGTAATGTCGGCTCCTAAATAGACATAAGTATAATTATTATTTTGCTCTAAAGCTGTTTTAAGTTCGGCATAACTAAAAACAACAACCGTATTGTCATTTATGATTTGCATAAGATCACCTGTTATATTTTATGAATTTTGAAAAGAATGGTATAATGAAACCAACTATAACATAGAATGAGAGGGTATTATGAAAGTTTATCTAATAAGACATGGTGAAGTTTTACATAATCGTTTAAAAATATACGATTCAAGTGATGAAGAATTAACAGATTTAGGTATCGCACAGACTAAAGTGGCTAAAGATAAATTAAAAGATGTTTCTTTTGATGTCATTTATGCTTCTCCTTTAAAAGAACGAGACAAACCGCTCATTTAGTAAATGAAAATCATTATCCTATTATTTTTGATGAAAGGCTAAGAGAACGAATCTGTGGTAATTTAAGTGGTAAACCTTTATCTTTTACAAATCGCGAAGAGTATTGGAATTACTATTCATTAATAAATTATGCTGGTGAAGAAACGATGAAAGATTTTTTTACAAGAGTTTTTTCTTTTATAGAAGATTTAAAAAAAGAAAATTTTCAGCAAGTTTTGGTTGTTTTACATAGTGGTGTTTCTAAAGCTTTTAGTGCTTATTTTGAAGGTATACAAGATGGTTTATTTTTAAATCGAGGACTTAAAAATTGTGAAATCAAGGTTTATAATCTAGAATAATTAATTTTCTTATGAGAAAAGTATAATAATTTTAGATAAAAATAGACGTAAACTTTACAAAAGTTAAAAATAAGAAAAAAATACTTGTCAAAAAAAGTCGAATGTGGTATTTTCTAGATGTGAAAAAAGAACGTTGTATCTCTTTTTTCTTTTGGTAGTATGTAGTTAGAAAGGACGAAAATTTTGAAAAATGCATATTGCTTTATCGATAGAGAGCAAAGCAGTACTTTATCAAAAGAAGAAGAAGTAAATTTATTAGAAAGAATTGAAATGGGCGATAGTGAAGCCAGAGAAGAATTTATTGAACGCAATATTGGTCTGGTTATCTTTTGTGTTAATAGCCATTTCAATACAAGTTATGAGGACGGTAAAGATTTGGTTTCGACAGGTTTTGTTGGGCTTATTAAAGCAGTAAATACGTTTGACCGGCGGAAAGAAATTAAATTTGCTACCTATGCCATTCGTTGTATTTATAATGAAATAGCAATGTATTTAAGAAGTAATCAAAAAAGATATTTAGAATGTAGTTATGATAGCACTTTATCTAATGATAATGATGGTAATACCTTAACTGTATTAGATACTTTAGAGGATAAAACCAAAAATATTGAGATGGATTATCAAGAAAAGGCTGTTTCTAGCATTATTCGAGAAAAATTAAAACTTTTAAAAGAGGAAGATCGAAGACTTATTGAGCTTTATTTTGGCTTTGATAGTGAACATCGTTACAATCAACAAGAATTGGCAGCTTTATTTCATTTATCGCAATCATATGTTTCTCGAAAACTTAAAGTGGCGGTTAAGAAAATGGAACTTATCCTCATTCAGGATAATGTCATTGAAAAGCATACTCGCCATCTTTCTAAAGGTGTTAAATACTAAACAATTTGTTATTTACATTCCTAAAATATAATGCTACAATAACTTACGAGTAAGCGATTACTCCTTGCTTTTTTTTAGTAAAAAAGCCATTAGACCATAAGGAGGTGTAGAAAATGAACAAATATGAAATCATGTTTATTGTTAAATCTACTATGGAAAGCGCAGATGTTAAAAAATGTGCTGAAACTTTTAAAAAACTTGTTGAAGATTTAAAAGGAAAAGTAGTAGAATACAAAGAACTTGGTAGCAAAAAACTTGCTTATCCTATTAATAAAGAATTAAACGGATATTATTTTGTTATGCAAGTTGAAGCTGACAAAGATATCATTAATGAATTTGACCGTAAAATTCGTTTAGATGAAAATGTTTTAAGACATTTAATTATTCGTTTAGATGAGGAGTAAGAAATATGAATAAGGTTATTTTAATTGGAAGACTTGCTAGAGATCCTGAAATGAGAACAACAAGTTCAGGTGTTTCCGTTACAAGATTTACGGTAGCTGTTTCAAGACCATTTACAGGTCAAGGAACACAACCACAAACAGATTTTATTAGTTGTATTGCATGGCGTAGACAAGCTGAAAATATTGCTAAATATTGTACTAAAGGCTCTCAAGTTGCTGTTGATGGAAGAATCCAAACAGGAAGCTATGATGGTCAAGATGGACAAAGACATTATACAACAGACATTGTTGCGGATAACGTAACTTTCTTAGGCAGTCGTAATGCTGGTGATACTTCATCAAGTTATGGACAATCAAATGCAAGTTATCAAGACGGAATGCCTTCATATAATGAACCTCAAGGAATGCCATCAAGTGATATGAGTGAAGATCCATTCAAAGATTTTGGAGAAGAAGTAGCTTTATCTGATGATGACTTACCATTCTAGGAAAGGAGAGTTTATTTATGGCAGAATTTAGAAGAAAAAAGAAAAAAATTTGTCAAATGTGTGCTGGTAAAAGTGTTGATTACAAGGATGTTATGATTATTAACAAATATATTAGTGATAAAGGAAAAATTTTACCAAGACGTATGACTGGTGCTTGTGCTAAACACCAAAGACATATCGCTGAACAAATTAAATATGCAAGATTTATGGCTTTAATACCATACGTTAAATAAAACATTTCATTTTTAGAAATGTTTTTTTTTAACTCAATTAATGTTATAATATGAAAGCAAAAGAAAGCGGTGAGAAAAATGAAAGTAATTTTATTACAAGATGTCAAAGGACAAGGAAAGAAAAATGATGTGATTAATGTTAGTGATGGCTATGGAATAACTATTTAATCAAAAGAGGTTTAGCCGTATTAGAAACTAAAAAAAGTAAGGAACTTTTAGATCAAAGTTTATTAGAACAACATTTAGAGGAAGAAGAAAAAATAGCAGAATGTCAAAAGATAGCTGCGGAATTAAAAAATAAAAAAATGAAATTCCAAGTTAAAACAGGTAAAGAAGACCGTGTTTTTGGAATGATATCTACCAAACAAATTAGTGATGAATTTAAAAAAATGGGATACAACATTGATAAAAAATGTATTAAATTAGATCATCCTTTAGATTCACTTGGTGTTCATGAAATAACTATTGAACTCCATAAAAAAGTAGTTATTAAGTATTCTATAACTCTTACAAAATAATTAAAGAAAGGAAGTGCTTTTATGGCTGCAAGAAATATGCCTCAAAATATTGAAGCAGAAATGAGTGTTCTAGGTGTCCCATTTCTTAATCCATATCTATGGAAAAAATAACAGAAAATTTAACTGAAGATATGTTTTTTGTTGACGCACATAGGAAAATATATAATGCTCTTGTTAGCCTTTATAAAGAAAACGTTCCTATTGATATTACAACAGTAAAAAATGAACTTGATAAACAAAAAAACTTAAATGCTATTGGAGGTATAGACTATTTAAGTGAAGTCATTGATTCCGTAGCTACAAGTGGCAATTTAGATTATTATATTGAAATAGTCAAAGAAAAAGCAACAAGAAGAAAACTAATTGATACTGCGACAGATATTATCACAAATGCTTATAATGAAGAAGATGATTTGACTAAACTTTTAGACCAATCAGAGCAAAAATTAACACAAGTAGCAAGAGCTCGTAAAACAAGTGAGTTTAAACCTATTTCAGTTGCTTTACATGAAGCTCATGAAAACTTAGAAAGACTAAGTCAAAACAAAACGGCTGTAACAGGTATTCCAAGTGGTTTTCCTGATTTAGACCGGGCTACCTCTGGTTTCCATGAGGGTGAACTTATTATTTTAGCGGCTCGTCCAGGTATGGGAAAAACAGCTTTTGCTCTTAATATCGCGACAAATGCTGCTATGAAAACTGATAAAAATGTTGCCATCTTTAACTTAGAAATGAGTGCGGAACAACTCGTTAATCGTATGATAAGTGCTGTTGGGCAAATTGAAGGTGAAAAGCTAAAAACCGGTATGTTAAACGATAATGATTGGAAAAGATATACAGAAGCTATGAGTGAACTTGCAGATACCAACATTTATATCGAAGATGACGCGAGTGTTACCTCTTCGGAAATCAAAGCCAAATGTCGTCGTCTTGCTGCCAGTCCAAAAGGATTAGGACTAGTCGTTATTGACTACTTACAGTTAGTTACGACAGGTGGTCGGGTTGAATCAAGACAAGTCGAGGTATCTGAAATTTCTCGTGCCTTTAAAACAATGGCTATGGAACTTAAAGTGCCTGTTATTGCTTTAGCACAGCTTTCCAGAAATGCCGAAAGAAGAGAATCCAACCAACCAAGACTTGCCGACTTACGTGAGTCAGGTTCTATTGAACAAGATGCCGATCTTGTAATGTTTTTAAATCGTCAAGATTATTTTGAAAATAAAACTGCAGATAACAAACAGACTATTGTTCCTGTTGATGTTATTATTGCGAAACATCGTCGGGTAGTACAGGCTTATTTCAAATTTTATTTGAACTTAATAAAAGCTGTTTCAAACCGTATTCTCCTATTGATGAAAATTCATTTAGTTAATCATTTACTTTGTAAAGTATCAAAAAATATGTTAGTATGAAACTAAGATATAAAAAGGAAGGTATCATTATGCAAAGAAAGAAAGTTGCTGTTATAATTCTTAGCATTCTTACATTGTTAATAGTTGTTACAACAAGTTTAAATCATAAAAATGTCAACCCACAAAGTGTATATCAAGTTTATTTAGATGGCGAGGTCATCGGTCTTGTCAAAGATAAAGATGAACTTTTAAATTTGATTAATGATGAACAACAAGATATTAAAGATAAGTATAAAGTTAATGAAGTTTATCCACCTAACGGGTTTAATATTGAAGAATATATTACTTATGATAATAATATTACTTCAGCAAATAATGTATATAAAAAAATTCAAGAGAAAAGCGATTTTACTATCAAAGGTTATGTTATTACCATTACCAGAGCTAAAACAGAGTCAGAAGCTGAGAAAGTAACTAAAATTTATGTCTTAGATGATCAAATATATTACGAAGCCGAACAAAACTTTATTCATGCTTTTGTTGATGAAGGTACTTACAATGCTTATATTACTAATACTCAAAGTGAAATTAAAGATGTTGGCTCAATTATTAAACATATGGAATTTGGAGAAACAGTTACTGTAAAGCAAGTTAATATTTCTACAAAGGAAAAAATATTTACTGATGCCGATGAACTTACCCAATATCTTTTATATGGCACGACGGATGCAACTTCAACTTACACCGTTAAAAAAGGAGACACTTTGGCTTCAATTGCCAGTGCTAGTAAATTAAATGTTCAAGAACTTATCATTGCTAATCCTAAATTTAGAAGTTCTAATGCCGTTTTAGCTATTGGAGATAAAGTTAAAAATAGTTTAATTGATCCAATTTTAACTTTATATGAAGAAGTAAGAGTAACTGAAGATATTGAACAAGCTTATACCAAGAAAACCGTAACGGATAACACCATGGCTTATAACACTACTAAAGTAACCCAAACAGGTATAACCGGGTTAGAGCGTGTTACTCAAGAAATAAGAATTATCAATGGTGAAAGAGCGCAAGATTCAAACGTTATTTCAAGTGTAACGATTCGTCAGTCAGTGGATGAGATAACCTCAGTTGGACCAAAATATACGCCAACAACGACATGGGGTTCTCAAGGAAAAAGTAATTCTGTTATCAACACGGGATTATCTTGGTCATGGCCAACGAAAACACCTTATATTATTACAACCGATTATGAATATCGTTGGGGTTCTTTCCACGATGCCATAGATATCTCTGGTACTGGTTTTGGCTCACCAATTTATGCCGCCCGTGCTGGTGATGTTGTCGAAGTTTATACCTCATGTGCTAACTATGGCTGGTATGGCAGTATGTGTGGGGGCTCTTATGGAAACTATATTATTATTCGTCATGATAATAATTACTATACAATGTACGCCCATTTAAAAAGTGATTTATTAGTCTCAGTTGGTTCTCACGTTTCACAAGGACAACAAATTGGCTACATGGGTAGTAGTGGTTCATCTACCGGAACCCATCTTCACTTTGGTTTCTCAGTAGGTTATCCACATCATGGAGGAACATGGTATAGTCCATGGAGTTTGTACCGATGAAGGCATATGTATTGGCAAGTGGGAGTGAAGGTAATTCTACCTTCTTTTCTCATAATAACTGTAATATTTTAATTGATATTGGTAAAAATGCAAAATACATCAGTGAACACTTAAAAGAAATTAATGTCGAACCAGAAAAAATAGATGCCATCTTAATAAGTCATACACATGATGACCATGTGACAGCTTTGAAAGTGTTTTTAAAGAAAAATCATCCTAAAGTTTATATTACTGAAAAAATGTACTATGACTTAGAATACTTAAAAGACTATGATAATTTAGTTATTTATGATGATGATTTTTACATTGGTAACATTAAGGTGACCACGATAAAAACAAGTCACGATGTATCAGATTCTAGAAATTTCATTCTTTCTTGGGATAATGAATCTTTAGTTTATTTGACTGATACAGGTTACTTAAATCGTAAATACTTTAGTCTTTTGGAAAATGCTAGTTTTTATCTTATTGAAAGCAACCATGATATAGAAATGCTTTTAAACGGGCCTTATCCTAAATGGTTAAAAGAAAGAGTTTTAGGTACTTCGGGACACTTATCAAACAAAGATAGCAGTTTTTACTTAACAAAACTAGTAGGAGAAAAAACTAAAAAAATAGTCCTTATGCATTTATCACATACTAATAATACTGAAGAAAAAGCTTAGAAACTTTAGAAGAAACATTTAAAGAATACGAAAAAGAATTGCCACCTACCATTTGTGCTAAACAAAATTTTATCACGGAGGTTTTTGATGATAAAAATATTATGTCTCGGTAAAATAAAAGAACCTTATTTAAATGCTTTAATTGTTGATTATCAAAAAAGAATTTCCAAGTATCACCCTTTAGAAATTATTGAATTAAAAGATACGGGAAATATCGAAGAAGAAAAAAGAAGTCTTTTAAAACATATAAGTTCCAAAGATTATGTCATTACTTTAGAAATAGAAGGTGAAAAGCTAACAAGTGAAGCATTTGCTTCTAAAATAGAAAAAACTTTTATCTATTATCCTAATATTACTTTTGTTATTGGAAGTTCTTTAGGACTTCATCCAGATATCAAAAAAATAAGTAATTTTGCTCTTTCTTTTTCTTCATTAACTTTTCCTCATGGTCTTTTTCGAGGAATATTATTAGAACAAATTTATCGGGCATTTAAGATAATAAATCACGAAACATATCATAAGTAGGAAGGATGATAAAATGATAGGTAACGATTGGGATGAAAAATTAAAATTAATTGAAGAAAGTGAAGGATTCAAAAACTTTATGAGTTTAGTGGATTATGAATATATATGTAAAACCATTTATCCA
>ERZ859980.1156-NODE-1156-length-11584-cov-1.492671_pt1 | contig 11584 bp, 13 predicted proteins | sample MGYA00509984_ERZ859980 | MGnify/ENA primary metagenome ERZ859980 (study PRJEB30046, sample SAMN00715173) | human gut metagenome | study: EMG produced TPA metagenomics assembly of the A metagenome-wide association study of gut microbiota in type 2... | reverse complement strand
TGTATCACTTGTCGGATGATCCATGTATCATTAAAGACAAAAAACAGATGATTAAATGTAATGTTACGGTATGCGGCGTTATCGGCCGCGATGCGTCGGTTCGCAAGAACAGAGAGGAAAAGGAGTTTATGGCATTTCCGCTCCGGGTACAGATTCCGGCAACGGGTGGACGGCATACTATCGAGGGGATGTCCGCAAGGAGTGCAGTCAGGAAGAAGCCACCGGTTATCGGAACGGCTCCCGTGTGGAAGTGAGGGGTACGATGTATCTCAAACGCCGGGGTGACAAGCTCTATTTCAACCTGTTCGCCGATGAAATCTGCAATGCCGCTACGGATGATGCGGATTGCGTCAAGGGTGAGCTGGCATTTCGTGGTAAAGTCGGCCAGAATATCGAGGAGAAAAGGGATAAGAAAGACCAGCCTTATACGGTGTTCTCGGCGTTCAGTGCGGAGAAGGTCGATGACGGCTTCGAATACCAGTGGGTGCGCTTCTTCTGTTTCGGCAAGGAGCGCGATGCGTGGCTACAGCCGGGTATAAAGGTGGATGCCATAGGTGAAATGAACCTGTCGGCACATAACGGGAAAATCAATCTTTCCTGCAAGGTGGAGGAACTGACGCAATATGTGGCGGATTCGTCTAACTATAATCAGTAAGTAATATGGCGGTTACAGAAAGAAGAATGCCGACGGACCGAACAGCGAGGACAAGGCTCTCGACCTGTTGCCGAAATGATGATCGAGAAAATCGAGGGCATTCAAAAGGACTGGAAAAAGCCTTGGTTTACCGAGGGTGCGTTGCAGTGGCCTCGCAACCTTCACGGGCGCGAGTACAACGGGATGAATGCTTTTGTGCTGCTTTGCACTGCGAGAAAGAAGGGTACAAGATTCCCCGTTTCTGCACCTTCGATTGTGTTCAGAAGCTCAATAAGTCCGGCAAGGATGGAGAGGAACTGCCGCGTGTCTCCGTGCTTCGTGGCGAGAAGTCCTTTCCGGTCATGCTCACCACGTTCACTTGTATCCATAAGGAGACCAAGGAGAAAATCAAGTATGACGATTACAAGAAACTCTCCGATGACGAAAAGGAACAGTACAATGTTTATCCGAAGATGCAGTTTTCAGGGTCTTCAATGTTGCGCAGACCAATTTGCAGGAAGCGCGACCGGAGCTGTGGCAAAAACTGGAGCAGGAAAATTCGCGTCCGGCAATCGAGGAGGGCGAGCATTACAGTTTTGCCCCAGTCGATACGATGATAAGGGATAACCTGTGGATTTGTCCGATTACGCCGAAATATCAGAATGACGCCTACTATTCCATCACGAAGAATGAAATCATCGTGCCGGAAAAGGAACAGTTCAGATCGGGAGAATCGTTTTACGGGACACTGTTCCATGAGATGACGCACTCGACCGGTGCGGAGGGTGTTCTCGATCGGTTCAAGCCGACTACCTTCGGTTCTCCTGAATATGCCCGTGAGGAACTGGTGGCAGAGTTAGGTAGCGCACTGGTCGCACAGCGTTACGGCATGACCAAGCATATCAAGGAAGAAAGTTGTGCATACCTCAAAGGATGGCTCGATGAGCTGAAGGAATCGCCGCAATTCATCAAGACAACGCTCCTGGACGTGAAAAGGGCAACCTCGATAATTACCCAGAAGGTGGATAAGATAGCGCAAGACTGGAACAAAATGTCGGCGAGAAGCAGGAAAACGGAGCGGCGGCAAAGGAGAAGACATTTTATTCCTCTGTCGCGTATCTCCAATTTTCGGATGACACGAGGCCGCTTGACGAACTCCGGGAGAAAGGCGATTGCGAGGGATTGCTGACGCTTGCCAAGGAGTATTACGACGGCAACGGCATCAACGAACAGCATACTTATTTATCAGCCACGAACAACAAGGGTGACAGCCTAATTGCCGAGGATGAGAATTTCGCTGTCGTGTACAACGGGAGTGTCGGGGGAACCTACGAGGTGATGTTGAAATTCACGGAGCAGGAAATTCGCGACCATATCCGGCGTTACGGTGTCGATATTGCCGGAGAGACGATAAAAGAGGTTGCCAGGGAGATGGCGGCGGAACAGTTCTCCGCTTTGGCGCATCAAAAGATTCCGGCCTTCGAGATGCCGAACGGCGACGTGCTGTATGTCGAATATAACAAGGACTCCGATATGCTTGATGTCGGGCAGCCCACCAATGCCGGGCTGGTCGCGCAGCATCGTTTCCCTTACGACCACAATATCGGGTTGGATGCCAACCTGCAAGCCGTGAACGAGAAGCTGAACGAACTGGAAGAGTATCGGGCAGAGCTACAAGAGGCTGAATACAGCGTCGGTATGCGCCGGTAAGGATGGAAAGAAAAAGATGCGGAACCGGTTGGCTCCGCATCTTTTCTTGTTTTCGGTTTTTTATTCTTTCAGTAAATCATCCATCATGGACTGCAAATTTGCCATGTCACAATATTGGTTATATCCTCCTCTGTAGTCTTTTGCGTGTTGGGCTGTCCGTATCAGAAACGAATCAAGTTCAACTCTTACGCCGCCGCCCATTCGGGCTAACGTGGAAGAGTGACTGATGTAAACGAACTTGCCGTTGGCTCGATGAAACATGAGGTATCATAATGTCCTTTTAAGTTGGATGCCACCTGTGCACCGACCGCCGTTGCATATTTGGAAATCTCACGTACCAATGCTGTCTGGAAACTGCGATACTCTTTTGAAACATAGCCTCCTGCATCTGCAAGGATAGCGTTCTGCCATTTGGTATAAAAATTCTGTGCCATATTGATATTTATTATTCGTTCCGCAAATAACTTTTCCACTTCTCGCCGTCAATGGTCAGTTTGCCCATTTCCCAATCGTATTCCACTTCCGGTATATTGGTATAAGGGAAATGAACGGTGTAACCTATCTGTCCGTAAGAGCATGCAGAGGGGTAACACAAATCTCCCAACCGAAGTAAAGTTGCGGTGTGCAGTATTTCCGCCAGTTGAAACGACCTGCGGCAATATTGCCGCAAAGCCGTTTTAAGATTTTGTCTTCGTTTGTCATTCTGTACCTCCTTTGCTGAGTATGGTGAGTTGTCCGGGACGGTCTGGGAACCAATAGGCATCACTGTCGATATATACGCATCTACCGCCATCCAAGGCTTTCTGAAAGCTAATACTTCTTTGGGGCCAAATACCACCCCGTAGTCGTTAGTAAACGCCACCATATCGCCTACAGCCAAATCATTGTCTGTTTCCATGACTTCGGAAAGACGGTTGAAAAACTCCATGCCCTCGGCTTCACGCTCTTTTTTCCAGCGCAAAAATTCCTCTTTGTGGCTTCTCGATGAGCCAATAGGTGATAGCTCCGATGCCAAGACTTCAATCTCTGAAGAACCTGTTGCGATTAAAATAATACTGTCGCTATCCACTTTTTCGGGAGTTGAGATAATTCGACATTCTACATCGTTATCGGCAGTGTGCCAATAAAGGAGGTTGCCTTGCTTGATGAAATCGTACTTGCTCATTGTCTTTTGATTTATTGATTTTTTATTTCCCTTTTCTTGAAGTCTTCTGACTTCGCCCAAAAGGGTTGTTTTCATGTGCGTTCCAAACGGGGGATACAAGAACGACGGACAAGGAACCTGCGATGAAATTTTATGAAATACCGTTATCTCCGATTACGGAAAGTTGTCATCAAATTTTATTTCAGGTAGCGATAGCGGTACTTGAACCATGTTCGTCCACCGTACCTTTGCACACGAAAACAAGCCTGTGGCGTATGTCGGGGTAGTGAAGGGATTATACCCTTAAAAAAGGAATATACCGGCAGTGAAACCGGTGGCGGAAGCTCTGCAGAGCATATTTATAAAAGTAACCGGTGAGCCTGTGCAAAAAAGAGAGTAACCACCCGCCTCAAAAGCGGGTGGTTGCCAATGTTTCGGACAAACATCAGAAGTGGTAATCAACAACTCCCCGATGTAGAGTATCGTTCCCGGTTCAAGCCTACAAACAAACTCCATAAACGCAAAGGACTGTTCGGCAAAAGATTGGCAGCCGCGCCATCCAAATAGAAATGATAGGCGACATCCAACGGATTTTCCACTGCCTGTTTGAGATAATAGGTCGACCCCCATTCCAACATATTATCTGCCGTAAGAGCATCCGCTCTCTTTTTGATATTGGCGACATACTCCTCTTTCCATTGCTCTATGCCACCATTATAGCGCATGGTGTCATCGGATATAAGCTCGAACATTCCGTTGGGTAAGGCATAATTGACCAAATTGGCAATATCCTCTTTACGGTTTTCCTCGTCTATTTCTGAACAATAGTCATAGAAGCTCCCGTCTCCTTGCTGGAGTGTGTCCTCATTCAGATAGTTTTCTTTGTCTATCGGCTCCGTTGAAATTTGAAAAATCCTGCTGTGCATAATTGTAAATTTTAATTTGTTAAACTTTTTATTTCCCTCTTCTTGAAGCTCTTTCGGCTTCTCGTTGGGGAATGATTTTTATGCAGGACTGACAGACGGATCGAGGCAAATAAGACAAGTGAACGGCGGGCGGATTTTACGGAATACCCCAATCTGCGATTTGCGGAAGGCTGCTGTAAAATTCGCAAAACGTTAGCATTTGCGGCTCTTGGCAATTGACCGAACGCTGTACCTTTGCATAAAAATCACCCGACAGGAATTGCCGACATGACCGGAGAAGACGAATTAAAAAATAAATGATTGGGCAATGGCATATCGTTATTCGCAACTAAAAAATGGTAGAAAGAGTACATTTTTATATTCATAAAAGCTGTTATCAGAAAAAAATGGAGAAAAAAGAAATTATATAAAAAATAACCCGTTGGTTGAATTAAAAAGTTAGTAAAATGACAAATGAAAGGTTGTGCATATTTCTGGTTTTTAGTAACTTAATAGCATCCAAACTATTGAGTTCAAACCGTCGTATGCACAACTTCATCGAAAAATTCACAAAAATCAACGACATCTGCAAGAAATTTGCAGGAAATCGTGTAAATGAACATGGCAATGTATCTCGCCGTGGAGTTATTCCCACCTTTTCTGATTTGGAAGTTATAGCTCTTTCTCTTACAGCCGAAGCATTCGGTTATGACAGCGAGAACAACCTCTTTAAGAGATTGGCTGAATCTCCCGAACATATCCCTAACCTTATATCCAGAAGACAGTTCAACGTCCGTCGCAAACTCACGGCTTGTCTTGCAGAAGACATCCGCAGGGATATTGCCAAGAGCATAGACGGTGGGGAAAATGTCTTTGTGATAGACTCCAGCCTGTCAAAGTATGCCAGCTGGCACGAGCCAAGCGTTGCGTTATGGGAAATGATAATCCGCAAAGCGCACCTTCCAAAGGCTTTTGCGCCTCCCAACAAATGTATTACTATGGGTATAAGCTCCACGCTATCTGTGGAATAAGTGGTGTTATTCACTCTTATGATATAACGGCTGCAAATGTTCATGATATACATTATCTGGATGATGCAAAGTGGGATTATCACGACTGTCTTATGCTTGGAGATAAGGGGTATTTAAGTGCTGAGGTGCAACAAGACCTTTTCGAAACGGCTCATATCAAGCTTGAAGTCCCGTATCGCTTGAACCAAAAGAATTGGAGAAATCCTTCGTGGGCTTACAGGCGTTTCAGGAAGCGAATCGAAACCGTTTTCTCTCAACTTAACGACCAATTCATGATGGTACGCAATTATGCAAAGCAGACAGGCGGACTGTTTACACGTACTGCCGCAAAAATCGCTGCTATGACCGTGCTGCAATACATCAACTTCTGTAACCATCGTAAAATTGGTCTTGTTAAAGATGCTTTATTTTAATTCAACCAACGGGTAAAAAATAACTCTTAACTTTGCACCAGTTAAGTTTCCTATCGAAGTGTCGATTGGAATTAAAAGGGAATCCCGGTGAAAATCCGGAGCTGTACTCGCAGCTGTAAGTCCTATTAAAGTTTATCGCACTCTTTGCCACTGGTGAAAGCTGGGAAGGCGCGATAAGCGGGATGAGCCAGAAGACCTGCTTGATAAGATATGATTTAGTGACCACGGGATAATTGGCATTAGATCAAAATGAACAGAGGCTCATCCAAAGACCACCTGTATTCTTTTTGATAACCGGTTTCTCATTCGTTGCAAATCTATCGCAAGGAAAACGAATGTGTAATTAAACTTTTTGTTTAACTTTTAATACTTGAGTTATGAAAAAGAATTTTAGGTTTATGGCAATGGCCGTTGTAGCAATGGCCGCCACAGTGTTCACCGGATGTTCGTCCGACGATGACTTCCTTACTCCGTATGAAGAAAGTGCGATTCAAACCCGCGCAACACCTAACCCCGATGGAACGACTACCATCACGTTTGATGATTTTGCCTCTTCGATGATGGCTATGACAACTTCCTACGGTGCTAATTATTATGGAAATGTGGGTTCGTATACCCAAGTAAAAGAAATTGCTGATCCAGATGGAGTGTTCATGTCTGAGATTAACACTGGACTAATAATTATGGAACATTCAACAATTTCTCTTGTGGTGGATTAGCATTGTCTAAATGGAATTACCGTACCAATCCATCTTCTGCCGAAGGAATTACGATTACCGGTGATACCATACCGAGTGATTGGTGGTATTCCTATAACAATCAAATGAGTGTTTATGATACGACTTCTGTTAATGGCTCTAACGAAGGTGCAGGTCATAGCGGAAATAATTTTGCTGTTGTTTATGGTTATTCTGATGAATATAATACCGAATGGATGGCTCAACCCGAATTCTATTTAACAGGCGAATATACTCTAAAAGGTTTATGGTTCTGTAATTCATCATATACCTATGGTGTAATCATGCATGGTAATAAATTCGGCGCATCCGGTGTAGCTACTCCGCTGTCAGCACAAGTCGATGCAGGCGGAAACCATATTGGGTATTTCAAGTTGAACTTGAATGTTATGATTTTGCTGGTAATAAGTTAGCTACATACACCAAGGTATTAGCCGATTATAGAAATGGGAAGAACGAAAATCCCGTTACTACATGGACATATTGGCCTATTAATCAAGCTGGAGTAGGATTTGTGAAATTTAACTTTTCAGGTTCCGACACAGGAGAGTATGGCTTAAATACCCCTGCATACCTCTGTATTGATGATATTGTTTTTGAAAACTAATTTTATAACCACCCCTTTCAAGGAAATTTAAACTTGGAAGTGGTGGTTGTCTTTTAATCTAACCAGCTTGTATTCATGGTAATCAAAAATTTATTTTTTTTTACACTCGCTGTATTATTCATATCCTGCAATCGGGATGAGGTTGTCGTTGCAGAATCCGGACAAGCCCCAGTGATTGAACTCGATAGTGAAGACGGTATCTATGCAGTCAAGATTGGCCGGGAACTGGTCATCGCACCGACTTACCGGTACGCAGACCATGCCTTGTTTGCCTGGACCATAGAGGGGAAACTGATTTCCACAGACCCGACCCTGAAATACACGTGGGATGAATCGGGGGAGGTCTTTATTACGCTGCGGGTGGACAACGAAAACGGTCATGCCGAAGAAGAGGTGAAAGTGGAAGTGAGGGATTTGTTGCCCCCGGCCATCAATCTGTATGTGCCGGCCAAAGGATTGAAAGTACAAAAAGGCATAGAGAATACCCTGACTGCCGTGATTGCCCATCGCGACCTTGCCGGTTTCAAGGTGGAATGGGTACGTGCAGGGGTTGTGGTATCCACCGATACGACCTATACGTTTAAGGAAAATCAGGTGGGAGTTTTTCCGATTACCATAACAGCATCCAACGAGGATGGTGAAACCAAGAAAGAGTTGGAGATAGAGGTGGTCGAGAATATGCCTTATGAGGTTGTTTTCCCTGCCCCGTCTTATGAGCAGTCTGTTTCCACACGCTATACGTTTGCCGGGCGACCAGTGTTCTTGCGTCCATTGCTGGACTATTTCGAGAATCCGCAATACCGCTGGAGCATAGACGGTAAGCCCGTGGAAGGTGAAACCGGTCGGGTGTATAAGTTCACCCCTTCGTCCGCCGGAGAATACCGGATAACCGTCTCTGTCACCGAAATGCAAAATAGCTATCCGTGGAATCCGCCGTCACCGTAGTTTGCGTGAACGGGTCGGAATCTTCCGGATATCGTGCTGCTTCAGGTGCGAGTTCGGCCTATTCCAACAGAGTGTATGAATATACGCCGGCTCCCGGACAATTCATCAACGAAACCAATACTGGTGGTTTTACCGGTAGCGAATCGACCCGAGAAGCGGCCGTCGAATATGCTTCCAAGCGTATTGCCAAGCAAAGTTATGTATCTCTCGGCTCCTTTGGCGGTTACATCATAGTAGGGTTTGACCACAGCATTCAGAATAAGGGTGGATATGATTTTGCTATTCAGGGCAATGCCTTTGATTCTTCCAATGAACCGGGGATAGTGTGGGTGATGCAGGATGTCAACGGCAATGGACTTCCCGATGATGAGTGGTACGAACTGCGGGGCAGCGAAACAGGGAAACCCACCACCATTCAAGATTATGAGGTGACCTATTTCCGACCGGCCTCGGATGGTTCACACACTTATTGGATTGACAATTTGGGAAACACTGGCTGGGTCGATTTCAATGCCTACCACACGCAACCTTACTATTATCCGTTGTGGATTACGGCCGACTCCTACACTTTGTACGGTACTCGACTATTGCCACGCAATTCACAAAGTCCATCCACAGGTTACTGGAGTAACTCTCCTTATGACTGGGGGTATGTGGATAATTGCGGTTCCGATATGTTGGCTGGTGATTCGTATGACGGTTCTGGACAGAAAAACGGATTCAAAATATCTAATGCCATGTATCACGACGGCTCTCCGGTAAATCTCCAATACATCGACTTCATAAAAGTTCAGAATGGAGCCTTGGCTAAAAGCGGCGTTTTAGGAGAAATCTCTACCGAAGTATTTTCGTTCCAAGATTTAAACATAAAGTAAAAAACAATAATAACATATTACAAATGAAACCAATCAATTTTAACTTGCTGTTCGGCCTTTTCTTCGGTATTTTGGCTGTCGGCTGTTCCGATAAGAACGAAATTCCAGTTGATGCTGATGATAATTTCATCACATCCGTGGTACTGAGTGTGAATGATAAGACATATGATGCTGTCATTGAGAACAACACAATTACGATGACTGTACCATACACAGTTTCTCTTGATGGAGCAAAGGCATCTTTCATTTACACACCTTCTGCAAAGATATTCCCTGATCCAACATCCATAACTGATTGGAACACTGAACGTACTTTCCGTGTTACTTCTTTTAATGGAGCTACCAATGACTATACTTATGTTGTTGTGAAGGATGAGATAAGAAGTGAGGGTGATGTAGAACTGAAAAAAAACTCAGAAGTAGCTGCTTTTATTGAATCTGGCGTTACAATCATAAAAGGTAATCTTATTATTGGTTCGGACGCAGAAAATGCAGAAAATATCAGTGATATTTCTGGACTTAGTATTATTAAAGAAGTCGAAGGAACCATCACAATAAAGAACAGCTATACCGGTGGAACGCTGACCGGTTTGGACAACATTACCAAAATCGGCGGTTTGTCGATTGGTTCGGAGGAAAACCCGGCTGCGAACGAAACGCTGGAGATGGTCTCCATGACCAAATTGAACGAGGTAACGGGCAATATCCATGTGTACAACAATGGTGTAAAATTCGTTCAGTTTGATCTGCTAAAAGCTATTGAGGGTGATTTTGTTATCAGTTCGTCCACATTGACAACGCTTCAAATACCCGAACTGATAAACGTCGGAGGGGCATTAAACATTTTCGGTATGGGTAAAGGTGCAATTAGCACATTGGTATTTCCCAAAGTACAGACTGTTAAAAATTCGTTAAGCATTAATGAGATTTCGACTTTAAAATCTATCTCTTTCCCTGAGCTTATTGAAACAGGAAGTATTAATTTTTCATCTTTGCCTATCGAGTTTGAAAAATTATCAATGCCCAAACTTTCTGTTGTTAATGGAGATTGTTTTATTATTTCGAACTATATTCAAGGAGATTTGTTTTCCACTACAGGAAATGTTTCTCTTACTAATCTTGATGAAATGTCGAATCTGGCAACCGTAACAGGCCTTCTTTCAATTTGTTATTTCTATGAACTTTCATCATTATCAAATCTTAAAAACTTAAAAAGAATAGGATCGTTAAAATTAGAGAAGCTAATAAGTTGTTCTTCTCCTATAGACATTAGTGATGCTGTTTTTTCTAATGAAGATTCAGAGGAATCCATTATACGCATCTCGGAATGTAAGAAACTACAAAAACTTATAACGAAAGATGATCTTTCGAATGTTTCTATTTATATTGATGCCTGGGCGAATAACTATGTTGATTTCAATTTTAAAAAGGTAAAGAATTTATCATACATAACACCAGACAAAAAAGTTTTTACCCTTCCAATTGAAGAGGTACACGGCGACTTTTATTTTGGTGCAGGGATGAAATCTGGCATCGTTGCAAATAATCTCAAATTTGTTGACGGCTATATGCATCTCAAAATTAATATGATGGCATCAAACTTAGAATTTTCAAAACTTGAAAAAATTGGCGGTCAATTTTTTATGGAGGGGGCACTTAATACTCCTAAAATGGTTCATAATTTTAGTAATTTAAAATCGATTTGTTGCAATTCAAATCCATCATATGCAAAAGAAGGTAAGTGGTCAACCAACGACCTTCCATATGGAGGATTAGATATCCGTTCTACAACCACTTATGAGCTTTTTCCTGTGCTTGAAAAAGTTGGAGGAGCGGGAATAACGATTCATGGATTTTCCGCTTTCTCATGCCCTGAATTAGTCTCTATAGCTGGATCTTTAAGTGCAGATGCTGCTTCCAAATTAACATCTTTTGATATGCCGAAGCTTAAAAGTTTATCAGGAGTGAATTTCGTTAAGCTTACTTCTTTTTCTGATTTTTCTATATTTGAGCCTTTTATCAAGGATAATCAAATTACTGAACCAAATTGGATTGTAAGTGGCTGCAAATACAACCCCACCTACCAAGACATGATAGACGGGAAGTACAAGCCCGCTGAATAGATAACCAAACAATAAATTTTCTGCCAATCCTCGGTATGCTTGCCGTAAGGTAAGACTACCGGGGATTAACTATAAAAACAACGGTATGACCCATCACCAATTGAAATATCTGCTATGGAGCGTAGTTGTCGGAGCGACACTATCCTTAACCGCCTGCATGAAGTGGACTACGGCGATGCCGTGGAGGATTTCAACGCCACGGGAGCCGGACTGTTCATTACCAACGAGGGCAACTTCCAGTACGGCAACGCCTCGCTGAGCTACTACGACCCAGAGACCAAACAGGTGCAGAACGAGGTCTTCTTCCGTGCCAACGGCATGAAGCTCGGCGACGTGGCACAGTCGATGACCATCTACGACAACAAGGGCTGGGTCGTGGTGAACAACTCCCACGTGATTTTCGCCATCGACCTGAACACCTTCAAGGAGGTGGGACGCATCGAGAATCTGACCTCCCCTG
>ERZ859980.1155-NODE-1155-length-11601-cov-2.241209_pt1 | contig 11601 bp, 14 predicted proteins | sample MGYA00509984_ERZ859980 | MGnify/ENA primary metagenome ERZ859980 (study PRJEB30046, sample SAMN00715173) | human gut metagenome | study: EMG produced TPA metagenomics assembly of the A metagenome-wide association study of gut microbiota in type 2... | reverse complement strand
TCAGTACGGTCTTACCTACACCGGCACCACCGAACAGACCGATCTTACCACCCTTCTGATAAGGGCAGAGCAGGTCAACGACCTTAATACCGGTCTCTAGCAGTTCTGTGTCCGTAGACTGCTCTGCGAAGGTCGGTGCGGCACGGTGGATAGGCTCGTAAGACACTCCTGCCGGTACCGGCTTGTTATCAATCGGCTGACCCAGTACATTAAATATTCTGCCCAGGGTATTCTCTCCTACCGGTACAGAAATGGGAGATCCGGTGGCGATAGCCTCCATTCCTCTCACAAGTCCGTCGGTAGTACCCATGGCAATACATCTGACAGTGTCATCACCCAAATGCTGGGAGACTTCCACTACCAGATCTCCTCCATCTCTGGTAGGGATGCGGATCGCGTCATTGATCTCGGGAAGTTTGCCCTCATCGAAGCGTACATCCAGTACGGCACCGATGACCTGGGTGATCCTTCCTTTATTCTCTCCTGCCATTTCTACCTCTTTCCTGCCCGCTATGCGGGCATTTCATAATCAACTCACCTTTTGCACTTATGTCCCTGACAGGTTTGTATCATTCCTAAGCAGACCGTAAAGAAACGTCGGCACTTAATGAGCGCTTCAGCGCGAATTTAGTACCGCTACGTTTCGATCCGAGCGAAAGCGTGTCTGCGTGGAAGATACAAAGCCTGTCAGAGAAAAGCAGTGCAAAATATAAATATTAAAGCGCCTCTGCGCCTGCAATGATCTCTGTAAGCTCCTGGGTAATGCTTCCCTGTCTTGCGCGGTTGTACTTCAGTGACAGATCACTGATCATATCCTCCGCATTGCTGGTGGCATTATCCATGGCCTGCATACGGGCACCGTTCTCACTGGCTGCCGCTTCCATCAGTGCACCATAGATCAGACTGGATATATATTTCGGTATGATCATATCCAGTGCTTCCACATCTTCCGGTTCGAAATTCATCAGCGCATCGGCACCCTCTGTGGATGCACCCGCCTCTGCATCATATTCCACGGGCAGAAGCTTCAACAGCTTCGGCTCGTGGCTCACCGTGTTCTTGAAGTGTGTGTATGCCAGATAAATCTCGCCGATCTCTCCGGCTGCAAATGATGTCAGCAGTTTGTCCGACAGAAGCATTGCTTCGGCATATGTGGGCTCTTCGATGACCTCCGGATAGGATTCCTTCACGGTATATCCCTTTCTCTCCAGAATCTCCCGGCCCTTATTACCGATGGCATAAACCACAACGTCTTCTGCCTTCCACTCCTCCTGTCCGGTGATCAGCTTGGCCACATTGGAGTTGTAACCGCCTGCCAGACCTCGGTTGGAGGTGATGACAATGACCGCCTTTTTGGGGGAAGCCCCCGGAACGAGATACTTATTTCCAGATGACCTACCCTGGACAGGATATTGTTTACGGTATCATACATACAGTCAAAATACGTCTGAGAACGTTCTGCACCTGCTCTGGCTCTCTGAAGCTTTACCGTAGATACCAGCTTCATGGCCTTGGTGATCTGCTGTGTGCCCTGAATGCTGGTCTTACGGCGCTTGATATCACGCATTGATGCCATAGTTACCTCTCATTCTGCCGTATATCACGGCTGACACACTTATTTCAGAAACTCTGCCTTGAAATCATTCAGTGCCTTCACAAGCTTTTCTTCCGTAGCATCGGAGATCACCTTTTCCTCAGCGATGGCTGCAGGAATCTCGGGATGCTTCGTATCCAGATAATCGAAGAATTCCTTCTCAAATCTGGTGATGTCCTCTACCGGCACATCCAGCAGGAATCTCTTAGTCACCGCATAGATAATGATAACCTGATATTGTACCGGCATGGGCTGGTACTGAGGCTGCTTCAGCACTTCTTTGATCCGTTCGCCCTGTGCCAGCTTCTCCTTGGTATCCGCATCCAGCTCGGATCCGAACTGTGCGAAGGAAGCCAGCTCTCTGTACTGGGCAAGCTCGGTACGGATCGGTGCTGCGATCTTCTTCATAGCCTTGATCTGTGCGGCACCACCTACACGGGATACGGACAAACCTGCATTTACCGCAGGACGGAAACCGGAGTTGAACATTTCTGTCTCCAGATAGATCTGTCCATCGGTAATGGAAATAACGTTGGTAGGGATGTATGCAGATACATCGCCTGCCTGGGTCTCGATGATGGGAAGTGCCGTCAGGGAACCTCCGCCGTATTCGTCGCTCATGCGGACTGCACGCTCCAGCAGTCTGGAATGCAGGTAGAATACGTCACCGGGATATGCTTCACGTCCGGGCGGACGACGAAGGAGCAGGGAGAGTGTACGGTATGCGGTAGCATGTTTGCTCAGGTCATCATATACCACCAGTACGTCTTCTCCGTTCTCCATCCACTCCTCACCGATCGCACAACCGGAATAAGGAGCGATATACTGTAAGGGAGCCAGGTCACTTGCCGTGGATACCACAACGGTGGTATAAGCCATGGCACCGAACTCCTCCAGTGTTTTTACGATATTAGCCACGGTAGATGCTTTCTGACCGATAGCTACATAGATACATTTTACATTCTGACCCTTCTGGTTGATGATCGTGTCGATCGCAATAGCGGTCTTACCGGTCTGACGGTCACCGATGATCAGCTCACGCTGACCTCTTCCGATGGGAACCATGGAGTCGATTGCCTTGATACCTGTCTGGAGCGGCGTGTCTACGCTCTTACGAGTGATTACACCACTTGCCACACGCTCAATCTTACGGAATTTGTCAGTCTGTACGGGGCCTTTACCATCAATAGGCTGTCCTAAGGAGTTCACTACTCGTCCAAGCAATGCGTCTCCTACGGGAACCTCTACCACACGCCCGGTGGTCTTGACGATATCACCCTCTTCGATATTGCTGGCACTTCCCAACAATACGACACCGACATTATCTTCTTCCAGATTCAGCACCATGCCATATACATCGCCGGGGAACTGTAACAGCTCACCCTGCATGGCATTTTCCAGTCCATGTACACGAGCGATACCATCCGCTACCTGAATGACGGTTCCGACATCGGATACATCCAGCTGGGAAGAATATCTTTCGATCTGTTCCTTAATGACGGAACTAATTTCTTCTGGTCTTAAATTCATGGATCTGTCGCACCTTTCTTTCAGCCGGTCATCCCAGCTGAATATTTAATAATTGTTTCTTCATATCTTCCAGTTTGGTCCGGATACTGCTGTCCACCACCCGGTCACCCACCCGGATCACCATTCCGCCGATCAGCGTCGGATCCACATGGTAATACACATCAAAGGTCTGATAGGAAGTCGTAGCCAGCAGCTTATTTTTCACTGCCTGCTTCTGGGCCTCCGTCAGCTCCACTGCGGTATCCACATATGCGGTTCCCATCTTTTCAGATTCTCTGACCAGTTCGGTAAAATAAGCAAAGATTGCCTTTAATGAGCCGTAACGTTCCTTGGTCACCACGATCTTCAGAAACTCTGTCAGATCATCACTGACTCTGCCACGGAAGACCTGTTCCACCATGGAGAGTTTTTCCTGTTTGGGGATTCCGGGATGTTTCATCAGCTTGTCAAAATCCGGATTGTCTTCCAATATTTTCTCAAGCTGTGCGGTCTCATTCATCAGCTGGATCGCATTTCCATGGTCGACTGCCGCTTCGAAAAGGGCTTCTCCATAGACTTTGGAAACTAATTTTGCCATGTATCCTCACCCATTTCCTTCAGCGTCTCTTCGATCAGGCTGTTCTGTCTGGTGGTATCTATGGAAGCGCCTACCAGCTTACCTGCCATGACAGATGCCACGGATACGATCTCCTGTTTGATCTCATCGGACATTTTCTGCTTTTCCAGTCTGGCTTCTTCCTGTGCTCTCGCCAGGATTCTGGCTGCCTCTTCCTTGGCCTGTGTGACGATACGCTCCTCGTTCTGAAGAGCCCGTCTTCTGGCATCACTTAAGATGTCCTCCGCCTCTTTGTCGATGTCCTTCAGCTTCGCCTCATACTGTGCCTTCAGTTCTGCGGCCTTTTCCTGATTGTCCTTTGCCTCTTCCAGTTCTCCCCTGATCTTCTCTTTACGATCATTTAAGAACTTTCTGGCCGGATTGAACAGAAAATAGCTGAGTGCCAGGAACAATACGAAGATGGCAATGATCATCAGGCAGGAGTCTGCCAGCAGCTGCCAGTCCAGGTCAAACAGTCTTGACATGGTCTCGCCTTCTGTTAATAGTATCATTTTCATCCGCATTCCTTTCGTTTAATCAGGGAAGTAAGGGCTTTACGAACAGCAGCAGCATAGCGATCAACAGACCGTACAGACCGGTGGTCTCGGCAACTGCCTGTCCCAATAACATGGTAGAAGTGATCTCGGACTTTGCTCCGGGATTACGTCCTACTGCTGCAGCAGCGTGTCCTGCTGCGATACCCTGGCCTACACCGGGTCCGATACCGGCAATAACTGCCAGACCAGCACCGATTGCAGAACAGCCTAAGATAAAGTTTTCATTAAAATCCATAGTAAATCCTCCTATTATTGAGATTCTTATCAGAATCTTTCTAGCATAGTTTCAGATAGCCATACCTGAACAGTACAGCTTTAAGCGTCTCCTCTTGCATTGGCAATGTAAGTCATGGTCAGCATACAGAATACGTATGTCTGGATGGCTCCGGAGAACAGGTCAAAGTATACATGCAGTGCTGCGGGCCACGCTGTAGCGATCACACCCAGCAGTCCGTAGATCAGTGCCATCATTACCGTTCCGGACAATACGTTTGCGAACAGACGTAATGAAAGGGAAATCGGTACTGCGATCTCACTGATCAGGTTAATGGGCAGCCAGATCGGCAGCCAGGGGGGCAGCGGGGAACACATGCCTTCCCAGATTTCTTTCGGCTTCTGGTACTTGAACTGATTGTAATGGATCAGCAGGAAGGTCAGAACACCGAGAGGCAATGTCACACCGTAGTCCGCTGTGGGGGGACGCAGGCCTAACAGACCGGAAATATTGCTCACCAGAATGAAGATGAAGATCGTTCCGATGTAGTTGTAGAACTTCGGTGCGGCCTTGCCCATGGGAGCATCCACCATGGCATCCAGCTTCTCCACGATCAGCTCCACCACATTCTGAAAACCTTCCGGCACTTCTCTGGCTTTGGCCATCTGGCGGTTGGCAGCAATGGCAAAACCAATGATAAGCAACATGACGATCAGCACACACACATGTGTGGTCGTTATCCATACCTCATGGCCGAAAAAGGAATACTTAAACACGCCATGTATCATAAAGTCGATATTGTCGGCACCGGATAACAGAATTCCATGTTCCATTGTTTCACCTCCTTATTGTTTATTCTGTTGTTCCTCTGTCACTTCTCCATCCTTCGGGGCTTCCGCTTCTTCCGCAGTCTGCGGAGCAGTTTTGTCTTCCGCAGTCTCCTCCGGCATCGCCTGGGGTATCGGATCCGTCTCGTGGAACAGTTTATTGCATAATTTATGGGTAAGCGGCTGTAGAAATGCCGTTACTTTCATACATATAACATAGGTGAAAAAGAAAATCAGAGGATTCATCACTCCGGTCTTCATCATCACCAACAGGAAAAAAATCAACATGACATATCGTAAGACATAGGCACGGATGATCATTTTCGTAGCAGTCTTCTCGGGCTGGTCCAATGCCCGGTCCAGGGAACGGTACATATGATATGTGGAGACCAGCGCCAGCAGAACGCCAAACCACAGACTTTTGGCATACATTGCTTCATCCTTTGCAATAAATGCTCCTATGATCTGCGCTGACACTCCCAGGAACAAGATCCCCAGATCCATCTCCAGAACCGTTCTATTTATCTTTTTTAGTGTGTTTATCATCGCCGTCTTCATAAATTGTCCTGGCCATCCGGTATACATTCTGCCCTCCGGCCACAGCTCCCATACAGAAAAGCAGGATCATCCAGAAGTCCGTTCCGAAATGTTTATCCAGCCAGATGCCGGCTGCGGACATCAGGCAGATCGGTACCAACATATTGATACCAAATTGCATGATCAGTGTGATCGCCCGAAACACCTGTCTGTCGTAGGGTTTCTTTTTTCTTGACACTGTGTCCTCCTGTGTTGATTTCTGCTCTCAGCATTTATTTTTGTACATTTTTGAAAATATTTTCCCACTGCAGGGCAAACCTATAGTCATTATAACGAAATCTTAACATGATGTCCAGTAAAATCCCCCTGTCTAAATGGTAAAAAATCTATAAAATCCTGCGAAAAAAAGATTGACTTGAAATCTCTCCGGAAGTACTATTTGAGTAACTATTCAGTGACTTTACACCCTTATAGAAAGAAGGATGACGCGAATGAAGACTACAGACATCAAAAGACAGCTGCGGATCCGTATCGCCACCCCTGAGGATGCTGCAAGGCTGGCTGCCATTTATGCCCCTTATGTGGAAAATACCTCTATTACCTTTGAGTACATCGTTCCTTCCGCAGAAGAATTTGCGGACCGGATCCGTCACACTCTTACCCGTTATCCTTACCTGGTGGCTGAACTGGACGGGGAGCCGGCAGGATATGCTTACGCATCCGCTTTTAAAAGCCGCGCTGCTTATGACTGGTCTGTGGAGACTTCCATCTATGTCAGCCGGAATCTTCGAAGCAGCGGTGTCGGCAGTCTGTTATACGAAAAGCTGGAGGAATACCTGACCGCACAGCACGTCTGCAATGTCTGTGCCTGCATCACCTACCCCAATCCTCCCAGCATCGCCTTCCACGAAAAACATGGTTATAAAACCGTGGCACATTTTCACGCTTCCGGTTACAAGCAGGATGCATGGCATGATATGATCTGGATGGAGAAGACGCTGTGTCCTCACACGATCCCTCCCAGGCCTTTTATCCCGTTTCCGGAACTGTGACCGTTGTAAAGCACACCGCACAAAGGAGAAACTCTATGAGCAACGAACTTCAGATCTACCGTAAACGGCTGATCCCGGAAGAATGCATTTTATTAAAGGATGATATTATCGTCGAGCAGAACGAAGACTACATTCTGACCAAATGGAAGACCTTGAATCCCAAGACCACGTTTTCCCACGGCTGTTCCTGCTATTATCTCAAGGAAGGCTTCAAGATCAGCAAGTTCTACCGCCATGACGGTTCTCTGCTGTACTGGTACTGCGATATTGTGGAATATACTTCCCGACCGGAAGATAATTCCCTGATCGTCACGGATTTGTTGGCTGACATTATCCTCTATCCCGATGGAAGGATGCATGTCGTGGATCTGGACGAGCTGGCCGAGGCTCTGGAAAAGGGGCTGATCACCCAGGCTCAGATGAGTGCCTGCCTGCGCCAGCTGAACAACCTGATCACCATTATCTACCGGGACAAGTTCGACAGGCTGCAGAATCCGTTGGATAGGAGCGGGCTGTAGCTGCAGTGCTTACTTTTTGCTCCCTGGTCAGAACTATTCAGAGTAACACATTCGCAAAATAAATGAGAGCATAGGCTCTTACGGACACAAGTGTCCGACGAGCTTCTGCTCTCACTTACTTTACTCTGAATAGTTCAGCAGGTTTCCGATGCAGTGTCCCAGAATCGTCAACAGTGTAATATCTTCATCCGACCACTTACGGTTGCGGTTGAACACATCAAAGTTCACGATCACATTCGGCACTCCCTCTTTGCGGCAAAGACATTGCAGGAAAGCACCGATCTCCTGCTTCTGCATCACGGCAAATGCCGCCGGATCCTGGGATCTGAGTTTCAATGTGTTGGATTCTATAAAATTATCATCATCCCCGAATAGCGCAAGATACTTCTCATCTTCAAAAAGTCCTCTTCCATCCGGTACTTCTACCATGTAATTACCATTCCGGCATACCAGCTGCGCTCCCGACTCTGAATAAATCGTGATTCCATCCAGATCAAACAGACTGCGGATCTGCTGCAGCCGTTCTTCCTTTTTTACAATGGAGTTCACATCGGATACACACAGTTCGGTGATCATCTTCGTGATGACTTCCCGCTTTTTCTCCTTAGATACCGCATAGGCCATAGCCATGTTCTGCATATCGTCGCTTTCCAGCTTGCCGTGAAGTCTCTCTTCATAGATGATATGGCGGTTCTTGCCTTTTTCCTTGGCCAGATAGAGGGCCTTATCCGCCTTGCGCATCAGTTCCTCGTATTCGCTTCCATCTACCGGATACTCTGATACGCCGATAGAAGCTGTCGCATGGGTCTTCGGATCAAATGCCAGAGCAAATTCCTTCGCAATGGTCTTCAAAAGTGTCTTCAGCTGTTCTCTGGTCTCCACTTTCTCCAACAGGATCACATACTCGTCTCCGCCGAATCGTCCGATCACGCCCCGCTGTCCCACCAATTCCTGCATGATCTCCGCCACTCTGCGGATGACCTGGTCACCAAAGATATGACCATAGGTATCATTGATATGTTTGAAATCATCAATATCAATGATCACCAGCCAGCGGACCTGACCATCCTTCCGATTCAGCTGTTCGATGGTATATTCCGTCCATGCCCGTTTATTCAGCAGACCGGTTCCGGCATCCCGGGCTGCCGGAGTCAGATAGTAAGCTTCCTGCTCCCTGTTCCGGTCCGGGGTTATGATACCAGCCACCATATCACGCTTCTTCGGGATCCGGGAGCCTTTGACCCTCCATATTCCCTTGTTCTCCTGCTCACTGACGAATTCCATCTCAAAGAAATCATCTCCATTGCGCAGATGCGCACAGAAAGTCCGAAGCTGCCCTTCCAATATGGCAATATCACTGCCCTCATGTGCCTGTTCCACATTCCGGATCAGCGCATTCATAGGCCCTTCAAACTGGTTCATGGCCCGCTCGTTGACATATTTATAGACCGTAATACTGTCCTGTTCGATCAGATATTCAAAAAAGTAAACATCTTCCAATGTCATAAAATGACGGTACTTCAGAATGCTCTGCTCCAGTCGTAAATTCCGGTTCTCCAGATCATGAATATCTGAAACGGTGATCTGATACAACGGAATCCCGTTCTCCGTCTGTTCACTCTGTTCCAGACGCAGATACACATTCCTTACACTGTCCTTCAGATTGTGAAGCACCGTGATCAGTTCCAGCGGTTGGAACGTATCCGCCTCCACTGCTTTTTTCAACAGCTCCCCGTCTTCCGGCAGAAGCAGCTCACTCACCGGCCGGAAAGAATTCTCCCCTACGAATTCATAGAAAAATTCCGACGCCTTGGCTACTACCAGATCCTGCCTTACGAAGATCTTCCAGTCCATGATTCTATTTGCATAACCCTTTTGTTCTACGCTGTTGATTCTCATAGATTTTCGCTTTCGTTTAATAAAATACGTGTCCGCCGATATTGATACCTGTCAGTCCTTCCACCGGTGTGCGGAAATATACACAGTTTCCTACATTGGTCACACCGGACATAGCCTCGTCTGCCGCCTGGTAGCAGCGGCTGGTGGCTTTATTGGTGGCCAATGCCAGTTCCAGACGTCCGCTGGCCACCGGTGAGAACTGTTTGTTCTGATAGATCACTCCTACCACTGTGTTGGGATAAACAGAACTTCTGACACGGTTGATAACCACACTGGCTACCGCCAGCTGACCGTCATAGGGTTCTCCGCCCGCTTCACAATAGATCAGATTTGCCAGCAGATAACGGTCTCCCTCTTCAAAGGAGATATCCGAAATGTCCCGCCAGGTTGCGTTTGCCGCCTTCTGGGACATGGCGATCTCTTCTGCCAGCTTTTTCCGGAGTGTTTCCAGATTTTCTTCTTTTTGTTTGATCTCCTGTTCATATGCCAGGGCTCTCTGCTCTGCTTCCGAAATATCCCCGGCATATTTTGCAATGCTGTTAGATGTCTGGCTGATCAGACCGGACACCTTGCTTTTCTCGGTTTCCGCTGCCACCTTCAGACTATCCAGCTCCGTTTTCTCTGCCTGCAGTCTCGCCTCTTCCTCTTCGATCAGCTTGCGGTTCTCTTCGAATTCCTGCAGTTTCTTCTGGTCATAGGCTGCGATCCGTTCAAAAAAGTCCGCAGCGTTCAGCAGTTTATCGAAGCTCTGGGCATTCAGCAAAGCGTTGATGTAACTGGTCTCATTCCGCTCGTACATATCCCGTACCCGGATCACCATACACTCATACTGCCATGCTTCCGTAGCTTTCGCCTCTTCCAGACTGGCCTGGGTATCCGCGATCTCCTGCTCCTTGTCTGCGATCTGCTGTTCCAGATCTGACAGATTGTTACTGACTTCCGTCAGCTGACCGTTCAGATTATTCAGTTGTCCCTTGAGGGAATTCTGTTCTCCCTTCAGGTTCTCCAGATTATCATTTTCCTCATTCAGCTGATTCTGCAGGTTGTTTTTCTCTTCCTGCTCTTTCTGAATCTGCTGCCAGGTACTGCTGGTAGCTTCCACTTTGATATCTTCTGAAGAAAAGGCTCCTGCAAGGATCACTGCTGTAAGCAGCACAGCTGTCTTCTGTAGGCGCTTCAACCGTTTTACTCCTTTTATCTGTTGCTTCAGACCTCGATGCGTATCATGCGGCCCGTCTTACGGTACTGCACGTAATTCACTCCGGCCGCGTCAAACATCCGCTTGGCTGCCCGGTTGGACGGAGTTCCCTCATACTTATCGCTGTCATATACCACCGTGCGGATCCCCGCCTGGATAATGGCTTTCGCACATTCATTGCAGGGAAAAAGAGAGACATACAGCTTCGTCCCCTCCAGGGAACCGCCACGATAATTCAAAATAGCATTCAGTTCACTATGTGTTACAAAGGGATACTTTGTCAGATTCCTGTCATTGGCGTTCTCCCTCTCCCAGGGGAACTCATCGTCGGAACAACCCTTGGGGAAGCCGTTGTATCCCATGGACAGGATCTTGTTGTCCGGGCTGACAATGCAGGCTCCCACCTGGGTATTCGGGTCCTTGGACCGCATTCCGGACAGGTGGGCCACCCCCATAAAATATTCATCCCAGCTGATATAATCGCTGCGTTTGGCACTCATGGGTGTCTCCTTTATTTGGTACCGAAAATACGGTCTCCTGCATCTCCCAGTCCGGGAACAATGTATCCATGATCATTCAGCTTCTGATCCAGTGCTCCGATATAGATATCCACATCCGGATGTGCTTCCTGCATAGCTTTTACACCTTCGGGTGCAGCGATGATGCACAGCAGACGGATGCTCTTGCAGCCCTTGTCCTTTAACAGCTGGATGGCTGCGATGGAAGAACCGCCGTAAACTGGCAGTACTTTCAGTCCGTCAATGTATTTGGAATAGTCGTTCAAATCTCCTGCTATCTGGAGACAAAGCTCACGAGTAGGGCAGAGAATAAGCGATTGTGGAATTCTGTTCTTTACGTCAATCTGTTGGAGCAAGGGCAAACCGAATGCGGCTGTTTTACCTGTTCCTGTCTGTGCAAGAGCTACTACATCATTATTTTCTCCTAAAAGGTACGGAATCACTTCCTCTTGTACCGGCATGGGATTCTCGTATCCCATTTCTCAATTGCTCTACGTATCTCCGGAGAAACGCCAAGCTCTTCAAATGTCTTCATTAAATCTCTGTATATCTTTTATTTCGG
>ERZ859980.1154-NODE-1154-length-11607-cov-4.228099_pt1 | contig 11607 bp, 10 predicted proteins | sample MGYA00509984_ERZ859980 | MGnify/ENA primary metagenome ERZ859980 (study PRJEB30046, sample SAMN00715173) | human gut metagenome | study: EMG produced TPA metagenomics assembly of the A metagenome-wide association study of gut microbiota in type 2... | reverse complement strand
GATGCCGTTAGCCTTTTGCCACTCAGCACCATTGACGGGTTGAAAAGCGGCATATATATCTAAGTTTTTAAAATCTTTTCTCATCTTACTTCAAAAGTTTAGCGTTGTATTCCTTTAATGTTTCCAGCACGTTGACACGGACATGGATAAAGTTCTCGATACCGGCAGCCTTCAAGTCGTCCATGCAAGCAGGAGCACCGGCTACGATAAACATGGCACGGCCATTCAGAGCCTTGAAGGCGGGAACAGCATATTCTGCATATTCATCATCACTTGAACACAATACCACGATGTCGGCCTTGGCAGCCATTGCAGCTTCTATACCTTCTTCTACGGTGGAGAAACCGAGGTTGTCTACAACTTCATATCCGGCACAAGCCAAGAAATTGCAAGAGTACTGTGCACGTGCTTGGCGCATGGCCAAATTACCGATAGTCAGCATAAACGCTTTCGGACGTTTGCCGGAAGCCTCTGTTTCGAGACGCAACGCTTCAAATTCACTGGCAGCACGGTCAAAGTTCAGTGTCGGAACATCTTTCTCGCACGTATGTCCGCCGCCGCAACAGCAAGTAGCCTCAACCGGTTTCTTATCCCCGGCCTTTTCATTGAAGTTGGGGAACTGGTTGGTACCCAGCAACACTTCCTTACGCTTGGCGACTGCAGCATGACGTGCCTTGTTGCTCTCGTTTACGGCAGCCTGCACTTTTCCGGCTTTCACGGAAGCATAGAAACCACCGTCTTCTTCTACAGCGAGGAAGAGGTCCCAAGCCTGCTTGGCAATAGAGACGGTCAAGTTCTCGATATAGTAAGAACCTGCAGCCGGGTCTATAACCTTATCGAAGTGCGATTCTTCTTTCAACAGCAATTGTTGGTTACGCGCCATACGCTCAGAGAATTCGTTAGGAGCATCATAAGTCTTGTCGAACGGAGTAACCGTCATTGAGTCAACACCAGCAAGGGCGGCACTCATCGCCTCAGTCTGCGTACGCAACAAGTTTACGTGTGCATCAAACAAAGTCAAGTTGAATGAAGAAGTTTCCGCATGAATCTTCATCTTGGCTGCACAGCGACACTCGTTATCCTTACCCTTGTTTTCGCAGTCGCGCAGACACTCAGGACTGTAAGAAGCCACAATATTAGCCCACAGCATACGTGCAGCGCGGAATTTGGCTATTTCAAGGAAGTAGTTGGAACTGATACCGAAATTAAACTTAATCTTCTTGGCTACCATTGCAGCCGGCAGACCGGCATCAACCAACTGATTCATATATTCATTACCCCAAGCCAAAGCGTAACCCAACTCCTGGAAAATATAAGAACCTGCATTGTTTAATGTCAACGCATTCACATTCAACACACGGTATTTCGGAAGGGAAGCGGTAGCCTCGAGCAGCGCCTTGGCTGTTGCCACCATATCACCTTTTTCTTTACCTTTGGCCAGCATCTTGTTGAAGTAGTCATAGTTGATGGAGCCCTGCAATTTCGTCAAGTCATAATCCTTTTTCTGGAAATAAGCGACAAGAAGTTCTGCAAGTTCCACCACATGCCCCTGGCAGGTAGAGAAATTCAACTCGACACATTCCGCGCAGATATCTTTCAACAAAGTTTCAATATACTCTGCGTTCAATTCCTTGGCCTTTACATGGAAAGAGAGTGAATCTACACCTTTATTCAAGATGTCCAACGCCTTGGCATTGGCCTCTTTGGGGCATTCCACTTTGATTTCCTGACGAACAAGCCATTCATTGTTGTCTTTCTTGGTACCTCTGAGATAAGGAAACTCGCCGGGAAGGGCATCTGTCGTCTTCAAACCTTCCAGGTCCTCCATACGGTAGAAAGGTTTCACCTTAAATCCTTCGTTTGTCTTCCAAACGAGCTTCTTCTCGAAATCCGCCCCTTTCAGGTCTGCGGTAACTTTCTCCATCCACTGCTCAGTGGAAACGGGAGAAAAGTCGGAGAAGAGTTTTTCTTTACTGTCTGCCATAGTTTATTTAAAATTTAAATAGATGAATACTATTCATTTTTGTCATCAAGAGACTTGCAAATATAAACAAATACTTAGAACAAAATCTTTTTTTAGAGAAAATTGCACTTACAGATGACTCCGTGTCCATACGGATTCAGCGTATTCACCGGAAGCATACTCTACTTTTGCAAAGTTGATATAGCAAAAAGTACCACAAAGCCTTTGCTACCTCCTTTTTATTAAGTAATTTTGCGCGAAATTTAAAAAACGACATATTAATAAGGTACTATGAATTGGTTAGAAAGCTTGCTATGGGACCCTTCATCTGTCGCTCACATCGTTTGTTTGTATGCATTCGTAATATCTGTGGGCGTATTGCTGGGTAAGATTAAGATTTTCGGAGTATCGTTGGGGGTTACATTCGTCCTCTTTGCGGGTATCCTGATGGGGCATTTTGGCTTCACGGGCGAAACACACATTTTGCATTTCATCCGCGAATTCGGTTTGATTTTATTTGTATTCTGTATCGGTCTGCAAGTCGGGCCTTCCTTCTTCTCTTCCTTTAAAAAAGGGGGGATGCGGCTGAACATGCTTGCTGTTGGTATCGTGTTGCTGAATATCGCAGTAGCATTGAGCATCTACTTCATTGACGGAGGGATAGACTTGCCAATGATAGTAGGTATTCTCTATGGTGCCGTAACCAATACTCCGGGTCTGGGTGCCGCACAAGAAGCCCTGAACCAAATAAACTATACGGGAGACCCCATCGCATTGGGATATGCCTGCGCCTATCCGCTTGGTGTGGTAGGTATCATAGGTTCCATCATAGCCATCCGTTATATCTGCCGGGTGAACCTCAAGAAAGAGGAGCAGGAACTCAATACGCAAGAAGCAGATGTAAAGCATCAGCCGCACATGCTTCACCTCGAAGTACGCAACGAATCAATTTCCGGAAAGACCCTGCTCCAGATAAAGGATTTCCTGGGACGTCCGTTTGTCTGTTCACGCATACGCCATGAGGGGCACGTCAGTATCCCCAACCATGAAACGGTATTCCACGTAGGAGACCAGCTCTTCATCGTATGCTCCGAAGAAGATGCCGAAGCGGTAGCTGCCTTTATCGGAAAAGAAATACATGTAGACTGGGAAAAGCAGGACACCCCAATGGTTTCCCGTCGTATCCTCGTCACTAAGTCCGAAATCAACGGTAAGAAGCTGGGAAGCCTCCACTTCCGCAGTATGTACGGTGTAAATGTAACCCGTATCAACCGCTCAGGTATGGACTTGTTTGCTGATCCCAATCTGGTACTTCAAGTAGGTGACCGCGTAATGGTGGTTGGCCAGCAAGATGCCGTAGAGCGTGTAGCCGGTGTATTGGGCAACCAGTTGAAACGTTTGGACACTCCGAATATCGTTACTATTTTCGTGGGAATCTTCCTAGGAATCCTGCTGGGAAGCCTCCCCATCGCATTCCCGGGTATGCCGACACCGGTTAAGTTAGGTCTTGCAGGTGGTCCGCTGGTAGTGGCAATCCTTATCGGACGTTTTGGCCACAAAATGCATCTTGTGACGTACACCACCATGAGCGCTAACTTGATGTTGCGTGAAATCGGTATTGTACTCTTCCTTGCCAGTGTAGGTATAGAAGCCGGTGAGCATTTTGTACAAACAGTAGTAGAAGGCAGCGGATTACTGTATGTAGGCTATGGATTCCTGATAACCGTCATCCCTTTGTTGATAATCGGCATGATAGCCCGTTTCTATTGCAAAGTGAACTACTTCACCCTGATGGGTTTAATAGCAGGTAGCAACACAGACCCTCCTGCATTGGCATACGCCAATCAGACATCAGGCAATGATGCTCCGGCAGTAGGTTACTCCACGGTATATCCATTGACAATGTTCCTGCGAATTCTGGCGGGACAGATGATACTGCTGACAATGATGTAGGAGGAAATTAAGGAATTAAAATTAAAGGCTGCGCAATGTTGGTTTAACCCAACTACGCAGTCTTTAATTTTAATTCCTTAAAGTCTTAGCTTCTTCTTGACGAACTCTTCTATAAAGTCCACCGTAGCCTCAATACCCAATACGGAAGAATCGATACACAAGTGGTATGTTTCGGCAGCTCCCCATTTTTTGTAGCTGTAGTAGTTATAGTATTCGGCACGCTTCTTGTCCGCTTTGTTCATCATCTCCTCCGCTTCACGCTCAGAAATGGAATACATTCGGCAAATACGCTTGATGCGCTCCTCATTGGAGCAGGAAATGAAGACATTGGCACAGCGTGGATGTTCTCGCAGAATGTAATCGGCACAACGCCCCACAAACAAGCAGGACTTCTCCTCCGCCAATCTGCGTATCACGTCACTCTGCACTTTGAACAGAGCATCATTACTCAGGCAATTCGTGGCCGGGATAGCCCCGTCACTGACAAAAGGGAAACGCATGCCGAAGAGCCCTCCAATAATACCTTGTGAAGCTTTCTCATCAGCTTTCTCAAAGAACTCACAACACAGTCCACTCTCTTCAGAAGCCAACCTAATCAGTTCCTTATCATAAAAGTCAATACCCAGACGGGCAGCCAGTTTCTCGCCTATCTCCCGTCCGCCACTGCCCAGTTGACGGCCTATATTGATTATAAAATTATTGCCCATACGCTTATTCATCTATTGGTTTGCAGATAGCAAATATAAATATTCTTACGGAATATCTGCAGAAAGTAGGAAGAAAAATTCAGAGCCTCTCCCCCGACCTATCCCTACAAGGGAGAGGTTCTGAATTTGCGGAATTGACAAACCAACATCACCAATGCTATCAAACTTGCAAGCAAATCGGATACCGGCATGCTGTACCACACTCCTGCCACTCCGAAGAACTGCGGCAGGATAAGCAGGCAAGGAAGCAGAATCAGCATCTGTCGGGTAAGGGAAAGGAATATCGCTTTGCCTGCCATGCCTATGCTCTGGAAAAAGTTGGAAGTCACCATCTGGAAACCGATAATCGGGAAGAACATTACCGTAATGCGCAGTCCCGTGACCGAAAGCTCTGTCAGTTCCGCATCCGATGTAAAGATGCCCACTACCAGGTCCGGCACCAGCATACCGACCAGAAAGCCGAAAGTGGTCACTGCCGTGGCATAGATTATCGTCAGTTTCAGCACCTTGTTCACCCGTCCGTACAGCTTCGCCCCGAAGTTATATCCGGCAATAGGCTGCATACCCTGATTCAGCCCCATCACAATCATCACTACAATGAAAACCAGACGGTTCACGATGCCGAAAGCCCCGATAGCCAAGTCGCCGCCATACTTCTTCAACCCCTGATTGATAATGATAACGATGAAGCAGGCTGCCAGGTTCATCAGGAAAGGAGACATGCCGATGGCGAGCGAATCGAATACAATCTTACGTTTCAGACGGAATATCCCCCGGTGGAAATGCAACAGCTCATCCTTATTGCTGAAAAGCTTGAACTGCCACGTCAAAGAGATGATTTGCGCCACAATGGTAGCGACGGCAGCACCACGTATGCCCCAGCCAAAACCATAGATAAACACCGGGTCGAGTATGGTATTGATAACCACCGTGGCTATAGTGGCGTACATCGCCTTCTGTGGATGCCCTGAAGAGCGCAGCACTGCATTCAGCCCCAGATAGAGGTGCGTAACGGCATTTCCCAAAAGGATAATCTGCATATAATCCCTCGCGTAGCCCACCGTCTGGTCACTGCCTCCGAAGAAATAGAGAATCGGGTCGAGAAAGAGCATGACAATGATGGTAAAGGCAATTCCCAGTACCATGTTCAGCACAAAAACATTGCCCAGCACACACTGTGCCGTGTCATAATCCTTCTGCCCCAGCTTGACGGAAATCAGTGTAGAAGCCCCCACTCCTACCAACGAACCGAACGCCGCAGCCAGATTCATCAACGGGAAAGTCAACGCCAATCCCGAAATAGCCATCGTCCCAACGCCGTGACCGATGAAGATACTGTCTACCATATTATATAAAGAGGATGCCGTCATTGCGATGATTGCCGGAACGGCATATTGCATCAAGAGTTTACCTATACTTTCCGTTCCCAACGCCGTGGGAGTCTTTTGTCCTGCCATATTATATACCTATTTCTTTTTAGCGGGTGCAAAGGTACTCTTTTTTTAAAACAGAACAGCAGAAAAAACACCTTAAACCTGCACACTATGCGGATGATTTATGCTATCTTTGCGGTTCAATGATAAATCATAAGATATGATTACCATAATCATACCGTATGATTGATATAATCATACCGTATGATTGGCACATTCATACCGTATGAACCATGCCTGACCTACCGGTTGAGCCGGACACATAATAACAACAAGCCCCCATGGCATTCTATAAGAAAGTAAAACAGAAAGGCGACGACAAATGGCACCCAAGAGCCGTCACCAAAGGACATCCCTATACAACGGATGAAATAGCCCGATTATTGTCGGAAATGTCTACGGTAACCCCGGGAGATACCTATGCAGTATTAATGAATCTTGGTGAAGTGCTGGGCAAGCTGATGAGTTCGGGACACTCCGTAAAGTTCAAGGGCATCGGGACGTTCTACTACACCTGCCGTTCGGAAGGCACCGGGGTAGACACCCCAGAAGAAGTGAGTCCGGCGCAAATCACTGCGGTGCAGATACGCTTCATCCCCGAATACTACCGCGGGCAATGCGGACAAGTGACGGAACGCACCCTCCTCTCCCCGCACATCGAATGGGTGGATGCCGAAGGAGAGGGTTAATGTCACCCCCGTTCCCTATATTTCAAGGAAAAAGGTTCTCTATCTGAAAAATGTTTCGTACTTTTGTACCCAAATTGAGTGAAATATAGCGAAATGAACGTATTAGAACTAAGTGAACAAGAAATCATTCGTCGCAACAGCATGAATGAACTTCGCGCGATGGGCATTGAGCCTTATCCCGCAGCAGAGTATGTAACAAATGCTTTCTCTACCGATATTAAAGCTGAATTCAACGACGATGCAGAGCCTCGCCAAGTGTCCGTTGCCGGACGTATCATGAGCCGCCGTATCATGGGTAAAGCATCTTTCATCGAATTGCAGGACTCCAAAGGACGCATCCAGGTATATATCACCCGCGATGACATCTGCCCGGACGAGGACAAGGAGATGTACAACACCGTGTTCAAACGTTTGCTCGATTTAGGCGACTTCATCGGTATCGAAGGATTCGTATTCCGTACCCAGATGGGCGAAATCAGCATCCATGCCAAGAAGCTGACCGTACTTGCAAAGAGCATCAAGCCCCTGCCTATCGTGAAATATAAGGATGGTGTGGCTTACGACTCTTTCGAGGACCCCGAACTGCGCTACCGTCAGCGTTATGTAGACCTTATCGTAAACGACGGCGTGAAAGAAAAATTCCTGAAGCGTGCCACCGTCATCAAGACCATGCGTGCCGTGCTGGATGAAGCCGGCTACACGGAAGTGGAGACGCCGATTCTTCAATCCATCCCCGGTGGAGCAAGCGCCCGTCCGTTCATCACCCACCATAACTCTCTGGATATGGACCTCTACCTGCGTATCGCCACCGAGCTTTACTTGAAGCGACTGATTGTGGGCGGATTCGAAGGTGTATATGAAATAGGCAAGAACTTCCGTAACGAGGGTATGGACAAGAACCATAACCCGGAATTCACTTGTATGGAGCTGTACGTGCAGTACAAGGACTACAACTGGATGATGAGCTTTACGGAGAAATTGCTGGAACGCATCTGTATCGCCGTAAACGGCTGTACAGAAACCGAGATAGACGGCAAGACCATCAGCTTCAAAGCTCCCTACCGCCGTCTGCCCATCCTGGAAGCCATCAAGGAAAAGACCGGATACGACCTCGAAGGAAAGAGCGAGGACGAAATCCGCCAGGTGTGCAAGGAACTGAATATGGAGATTGACGACACCATGGGCAAGGGTAAGCTGATTGATGAAATCTTCGGCGAATTCTGCGAAGGTACTTTCATACAGCCCACTTTCATCACCGATTATCCCGTAGAGATGAGCCCGCTGACCAAGATGCACCGCAGCAAGCCGGGACTGACCGAACGCTTCGAGCTGATGGTGAACGGCAAGGAACTTGCCAACGCTTACAGCGAGCTGAACGACCCGATAGACCAGGAAGAACGCTTCAAAGACCAACTCCGCTTGAGCGAAAAGGGAGACGACGAAGCGATGTTCATCGACCAGGACTTCCTGAAAGCATTGCAATACGGTATGCCTCCCACATCGGGCATCGGTATCGGCATCGACCGTCTGACCATGTTAATGACGGGCGAATCCTTTATCCAAGAAGTGCTTTTCTTCCCGCAGATGCGTCCGGAAAAGGTTATCCCCAAAGATGCTCCTGCACGATACACAGAGCTGGGCATCCCCGAAGACTGGGTGGCTGTAATCCAGAAAGCCGGCTACAACCTGGTGAGTGACATGAAAGATGTGAATCCGCAAAAACTCCACATGGACATCTGCGGTATCAACAAGAAATATAAATTGGAACTGGCAAACCCGACCGTAAACGAAGTTGCTGACTGGGTCGGAAGAATTAAGAATTAAAAATTAAAGAATTAAATAGGCAAGATTAAAGATAAGAGGAGGAGGAAGGTACTCCTTTCCCCTCTTTTAATTTTTAATTTTTAATTATTAATTTCGATATGAAACTACCCGGTAAGATAGCCATCATGGGCGGAGGAAGTTGGGCAACTGCCATTGCAAAAATGGTTCTGGCCCAAGCGGAGTCTATAAATTGGTACATGCGACGCGATGACCGTATTGCCGACTTCAAACGGCTTGGTCATAACCCTGCCTACTTGACGGGCGTCAAGTTTGATACCAAGCGTATCAACTTCAACTCCAACATCAATGATGTCGTGAAAGAATCTGATACGCTCATCTTCGTTACACCTTCCCCTTATCTGAAGGTTCACTTGAAGAAACTGAAGACTAAGATTAAGGATAAATTCATCATCACTGCCATTAAAGGTATTGTGCCCGATGACAACTTGATTGTCTCGGAATATTTCACTAAGGAATATGGCGTCCCAGCTGAGAATATTGCTGTATTGGCAGGTCCCTGCCATGCGGAAGAAGTGGCTCTGGAACGCCTTTCTTATTTGACCATTGCTTGTCCCGACACCGACAAGGCTTGCACCATTGCCCGCAAACTGGCCAGTTCATTCATCAAGACCTCTGTCAGTAATGACGTTGCCGGCATTGAATACAGTTCGGTGCTGAAGAATGTATATGCCATTGCAGCCGGTATCTGCAGCGGTCTGAAATATGGCGACAACTTTCAGGCTGTGCTCATGTCCAATGCCATACAGGAAATGAACAGATTCCTGCAAACGGTACATCCGCTGAACAGAAACGTAAGTGATTCCGTTTATTTAGGTGACCTGCTGGTGACGGGATATTCCAATTTCAGCCGCAACCGCACATTCGGTACGATGATTGGCAAGGGATACTCCGTGAAAAGCGCGCAGATTGAGATGGAAATGATTGCTGAAGGATATTACGGAACAAAATGTATCAAGGAAATCAACAAGCATTATCATGTCAACATGCCTATTGTAGATGCAGTATACAACATTCTGTATGAGCGTATCTCGCCGACGATTGAAATCAAGCTGCTTACCGATTCATTCCGGTAAGCGCGAAAAAAGATAAAACGAAATACTGAATTTAAAACCTAGAATATTATGATTAGTTTGAACATTGAAAAGACTCTTGGATTCATCTCCAAAGAAAACGTTTTCGCCTATGAAGCCCAAGTAAAGGCTGCACAGGAAGCATTAGAGAATGGTACCGGTAAGGGCAACGACTTCTTAGGCTGGCTGCACCTCCCCTCTTCCATCACTAAAGAGCACCTGGCTGACCTAAAGGCTACCGCACAGACGTTGCGTGACAACTGCGAGGTAGTAGTAGTTGCCGGTATTGGCGGAAGTTACCTCGGTGCACGTGCGGTGATAGAGGCTTTGTCAAACAGCTTCACTTGGTTGCAAGACAAGAAAACGGCTCCGGTCATTCTGTATGCAGGACACAATATCGGTGAAGATTATCTATATGAACTCACCGAATACTTGAAAGACAAGAAATTCGGTGTTATCAACATCTCCAAATCCGGTACTACCACTGAAACGGCCTTGGCGTTCCGTCTGTTGAAAAAGCAATGCGAAGACCAACGCGGCAAGGATATGGCAAAGAAGGTTATCGTTGCCATCACCGATGCCCAAAAGGGCGCTGCCCGCGTAACGGCCGACAACGAAGGCTACAAATCCTTCATCATCCCCGATAACGTGGGCGGACGTTTCTCCGTACTGACTCCGGTAGGCTTGCTGCCCATCGCAATAGCAGGTTTCGACATTGAGAAACTGGTTGCAGGTGCAGTTGCCATGGAAAAGGCTTGTGGAAAAGATGTTCCGTTTGCAGAAAATCCTGCTGCCATCTATGCAGCTACGCGTAACGAGCTCTACAAGAACGGTAAGAAAATTGAAATCCTCGTAAACTACAATCCCAAACTGCACTACGTAAGCGAATGGTGGAAGCAGCTTTATGGTGAATCCGAAGGTAAGGAAAACAAGGGTATCTTCCCTGCTGCCGTAGATTTCTCCACCGACCTGCACTCCATGGGACAATGGATTCAGGAAGGCGAACGTACCATCTACGAAACTGTCATCTCCGTGGAGAAGACACAGCACTCCCTGCAAGTACCTTCGGACGAAGCCAACCTCGACGGACTGAACTTCCTGGCAGGCAAGCACGTGGACGAAGTGAACAAGATGGCTGAATTGGGCACACAGCTTGCCCACGTTGACGGCGGCGTACCCAACATGCGCATCGTTATCCCTGCACTGAATGAAGAAAGCATCGGAGGTCTGCTCTACTTCTTCGAAATAGCTTGCGGTATCAGCGGTTATATTTTGGGAGTCAATCCGTTCAACCAACCGGGTGTGGAAGCATACAAAAAGAATATGTTTGCGTTGCTTGACAAACCGGGGTATGAAGAAGAATCTAAAGCAATCCGTGCAAAACTGTAATCAAGAACGTTTTTATAAACGGTGAACTATAAACAATGAACGGTGAACAATATGCTATATGCATGGATTTGTTCACCGTTCATTATTATATTCAATTGATTGCAGTTTCCGATTGTACCGCTTATTGCCCGTTGTACCGTTTACTGCTCACACTTCTACTTCTCATCTTCCACTTTCGTCTTCAAACCGATTTCTTCCTGTGCTCCTTCACATTCGGCTTTGGAAGAAAGATAGAACTCTAATTTTACATCGCCGTTCTTATCTACTTGTTTGATGGTCGCAATCACCATAATTTTGGCTTTTGACACACATTCCTTAAAACGAAGCTGTCCTTTTTCCACATCTGTCAGATTTCCCTCTGTAGATACTTCTGTTTGCTCATAAAAGAGTTTGGTATCCACTTCATCGTCATTCTGAAGTTTAAAGGTTTTCAGTTCTCCCCATTTCCATCCAAAAGCAGAAGAGCTTTCACTTCATCTCCCACCTCAAGGCCGGCAGTTCGTCCCTCTGATTTGCATATCTTTTTCACCGGAACCGGAATTTTCATCATCCGATTCA
>ERZ859980.1153-NODE-1153-length-11616-cov-1.529885_pt1 | contig 11616 bp, 9 predicted proteins | sample MGYA00509984_ERZ859980 | MGnify/ENA primary metagenome ERZ859980 (study PRJEB30046, sample SAMN00715173) | human gut metagenome | study: EMG produced TPA metagenomics assembly of the A metagenome-wide association study of gut microbiota in type 2... | reverse complement strand
GGTCGGAACAGCCGTTCAGCTTGGAGAACGTGACTGTTCGATTCAGAGACGTCATCAGAAGATGATAGAAGAATCTCCATGTTGTGCAATTACTAAAGAAATCAGAAAAAAAATGGGTGAGGGGTTTAATTTAGTAACCCCTGCCTATGAAACAGCCATTAGTTTAAAGAAAATGTTAAAAGAAAATGGTATAAGTGCTGAAAATAATGCAAAGCCACATTATGAATTTTATGTAAGTGATGCGGCTGAAAAGTTCAGAACATTTGCTAATTCAATTATGCCGTTTGAAATTGACGAAACAAACAGAATTAATATTGAAGAATATTAATTCCATGCAATGAGATTAAAGTTTAAGGAAATGTAATATGGATGAGAATGTAGTAATTAAAATTTCAGGATTACAGATAGTTGAAAATACAGGTGATAATGTTGAAGTAATTGCGAAAGGCAGGCATTACTTAAAAAAAGACAAACATTACCTACTATATGAAGAATATGAAAATGACGAAAACACAAAGACAAGCAATATGATTAAGTTTAACAATGATATTGTTGAAATTACAAGAAAAGGTCAGGTAGATGGAAAACTGATTTTTCAGGAGAACCAGAAGAAGCAGTCATTGTACAGCACTCCTATGGGAGATTTGTTAATTGAGGTCCTTACCAAGGAAATAGAGGTTAGCGATGATGACGATGATGTGAATTTAAAAATCAAGTATCAGATTCATGTGGATGGAAACAAAGTTTCTGATAATGAAATTGATATTAGTGCCATGCACAGTTAAGAAAAGTTGAAATCTTGAGGATAGATAGCAGGGAATGTAGTTATGTATCATTTGAAGATTTCAACTTTTTTGATTTGTTTTCACGTATACTTTCATTTCTGTTTCCGACTCTATCTACGTTTTCTATTTCGTGATCCTATCTCTATTTAACTCTATTTCCTTTTAGCCTGATTATGTATACTCATTTACGTTTCTATTACTATATATTTTATGTTAAATCAAAAATCTAATATTTCCACATTATCTGTTAAAATTTGAGATAAAATCGTTTTTAAGACATTATATAGGAGTATGCAAAAAATTAAGGAGGATATACTATGAAAAAAGTATTAAGCTATTTGATGGCAATAGCTTTAATCGTTACCAGTATTTCATTTGTTGGTACCGATAAAGTAAGTGCTCATCAAAAGTACACAACCAAAGGTTTGGTTATTGACACATCATTAGTGCCGCAGGATTCTAATATCTCAGTTAAGAACAAAGACGGCAATGAAGATTTTGTTAATGTTTCAAGTGACTTAAACACATTGACAGTAACAGGTAAAATATCTAAACTTGGACTTTACGAAGAAGTTGAACCTTCATATATTTTGGATAAGAAGGTTACTTATTCTGTAGACAATTCAAAAGTTGCTACAGTAGGTGAAAGCGGAAAAAGTTTAACAACTCTTTCTCAAGGGTAGATTTAGATTTCACATCATATGATGAAGAAAACAAAGATTTCAGTGTGCATTAAACAAGAAATTCACTAAATCTGTAAAAACAGTTACTACTTCAAAATTATCTTACAAGTTTAAAAAGCTTAAGGCTAAGAAGAAGTACTATGTAAGAGTACGTGGAATAAACGGTAAGGTAAAGGGACCATGGAGTTCTGTTAAGAAGGTAATTATTAAGAAGTAGCTAAAAATAACCGGATATAATTGGTATAATCGGTAATCAGCTAAAATATAAGTATACAAAAACATAATAAATTATGTAAATGTAAAGAAAATATATCCATTGTAAAATGCCAAAAGCAATTTGCATACGATTGTAATAATGTATTAAGCAAAGAATATATGATTAAAATAATAGGGAAGCGTAAAGCTTCCCTAAAACAAAAAATAAGCTACATTGAAATATTAATTCGATGTAGCTTATTTTTATTAATGTAATGAGAAAAACCTTCAAAATTTCTTATTACATTAAAACTATTCTATTTATTCTTTCTTCCAAAACGTTTCTTCTTCTTTGGAGCTTCATAAACAGGTCCGCGGATTCTTTTAAATGATGTGATGTAAATTCCGCTAACTCTTGCTTTAACTTCCTGCTTAGGAAGAATTGTTTCGTAAACCTTTGCATCAGCAATAAGATTCATAACTCTAGGACCGGCTTTAACCTTTACAATAGGTAATTTAGCACGTCTTGCATACTTAGGTGTCTGCTCTAAAACAATACTAGGAAGTCCTGCATCTTTTAACTTCAGTTTCTTTTTATCTAGAACGTATAAACTAATTAACTGTGAGTTTTCCTGCATAGTTTTCTGCTGCTCTGCCTGCTTCTTTTCTGCTTTTCTTCCAATAAAATATAGCGCTATAACGGCAATCAAAAGAATTACTACGATTACAATAAGTGCAATTGATAGTCCGCTTAGAGCTAACAATGGTGAAATGTTATTCATTTTGTACCTCCATATAAACTAATCTGTGATATTCTATCATTTTATCACTTAATTGACAACATTAACGAAGAATAAACATAAATAAACGTTCCACTAGGAATGCACCCTGATGCAAAAAGAAAATAGTTGCGGGAGGGCACGCATTGGGTGCGTAGAATGTCACAAGCAATATTCTTTGTCCTAAAACAATCTCTGAATCAAACAAGAATGATGAAAAAATAATCTGTTTTGTAAATTGATTACTGATTTGATAAAATTCGAACCTGTTCCTTAACAATAGAAGGAAGCTGCTTTTGTCCTGCTCTGTCTAACTGGTCAGTATAGATAGGTTTGCCAAAAGTAACAATAACCTTCGAGGACTTGATTCGTGGCTGCTGCTTTTCGAAAATATTATATGTTCCCTGAATCCCTACAGGAACAACAGGGCATTTTGCCTTAGTGGCAATCTTAAAACTACCTTCCTTAAATTCTCCAAGTTTGCAGTCTTTTGAACGTGTGCCTTCAGGAAAAAGAAAAATTGATATACCATTTCTAATCATGTCAGCAGCATTAAGTACCGATTTTAAACCGGCACGTGGATCTTTTCTGTCTAAAAAGATGCAGTTTACAAAATACATCCACCAACTTAAAAATGGAACCTTCTTAATTTCCTTCTTTGCTATATAACCTGTAGGTCGCTTCATTAAAGGGTATGTGACAATAATATCGTAGAAACTTGTATGATTACCTACGAACAATACTGCCTGGTCTTTTGGAATATTTTCATAGCCATGTACCTCCAGTTTGACTCCTGAAATAAGCTGAACTATTCTTAAGCCAAAGTTGACAAAAGCAAGGCTGCTTTTATTGCGGGCATTCATATTAAATCTTTCTAAAATTAATTCCAATAATTGAATAGGTAAAGAGACAATAAAATATACAATTAAAAAAACAAGTAAAATAATTAATCTTATCATAAAAACTCCTTTGTAGAAATATTATTATAAATATGTACAACCTGGTACTCCCGTATACAAATATGTTTCATACATAAATTAACGGCATTGTAGTAGATTCTACATATTAAATAATGTTACCACAATATTTAATAAATAAAAAGATTCGAAGATTAAAAGGTCAGTAATACTTCGCTTGTATACTTATATTATGTATATACCGGCAGATTACTATGTTTGCCCTCCGCCTTTATTCTAACATAAATACGGGAAGGATTTTTGACACGGTAATTATAATGAGATGTTTGGTGAAATTATACAGTATTTTACCAAAGAAATTGTAAAAAGTAATAGAAACACTAATAAAAACATTTTTATTTATTGAATTGGGTACATGTTCGTGCTATAGTAACATTAAATAGCGAGTAGTTCGCGTTTTTATTAAGAGGAGGAAATAAAATGAAAGCATTAAAGAGATTTACAGCTGTAGTAGCTTCACTTGCACTTACAGTTGGTATGTGTGTTAGTGTATTCGCAGGATCTACATGGGGAGATTACATTGGATTCGATGGCAAGCCAGGACACACATGGTACGAAGCAGCAGATGGTAAATTTACACAGAACTCAGATACATCATGGACATGTAAGATGAAGACAATCGGTTGGGGTGGTGTCTGGGGATGCCAGGTATTCCAGGATGCAAAAAAGGGCAACGGCAAGTTGACATTAAGAAAGGTCAGGAATACAAATTACAGTGTACATTAAAGTCAAGCGACATGGATAAGTGGGTTGTAGTTAAGGTTGCAACAAAAGAAAACATTGCATTTGCAAAGTGGGTTAAGTTAAAGAAAGGTCAGAACACTACAATTAACGAAACATTCACAGCTAAGTGTGATGCAACATCTATCTACTTTGGTTTAGGTGGAGACTTTGGTGATAGAGCTGATGAAAAAGATTTATATACATACGCTGAAGGTGGCGCTAAATCAATCAGTGATGGTAATGGTGATGCAGCTGGTAAGGGTACAACAATTACATGTACAGGATACTCACTTGAATCAACAGCAGCAGCTGCACAGACAGCAACAACAGCAGCAGCCGGACAGGGTACACAGTCAGGTCAGACTGGTACAGTTAGCACAGCTCCTAGCACAGTAGCAACTGGTGACTTCACACCAATCGCTTGTGCAGCAGCAGCCGTAGTAGCAGCTTCAGTTATCGTTGTATTCGCTAGAAAAAGAGAAAACAACTAATTAGAACTTAACTTAATACAATAATAAAAAGAAGATTTGCTTAATCCCTTTTTGGATGGCAAATCTTCTTTTTTTGAGCAATAGGTATTTATATTGCATAAAAAATTCACTTTAAAGATTGTCAAAATAACAAAAAATAAAATAAATTAAAAAACATTTCAATCCTAGTAAATATAGGCAATTAAGCTTTTATGTAAAGCAGAAAAAGATGAGCAAAAAGTATCAAAACTCCCTGAACTGCCCATTATATGGTAATTGTTAATAAATTAACAATAAAAACGAACCAACTATAGTTTCAAAAATGTGAACATTTTATGTAAAAGAAAAGAACTGTTGTTAAAATAGTACAATAAAAAAGAACCTAAAATCGTTTTTTATTGTTGATTTGTACATATTGTTGTGATAAAATCGTTATTAAGGAAGTCACTATGTGAATTCTAGTGTAGGTGAAAGAATTTTTTCAATAAGGAGGAGAATAAAATGAAAAAATTAGGCCGTAAAGCATTAGCTTTATCACTAACAGTTGTTATGGGAACATCAATGTTATTAACAGGATGTGGCTCAGGTAGCTCAGATGGAAAGGACGGAAGTGTTGATAGTCCAAAAGATTTAGGAGTTACAACAGGATTGAATGCTGATACAAAGGGCGACATTTCAATTATGGTATGGTCAGGTGATGGAAAGTATTACGAAGATATCGGAAACCCTGACAGCACAGCTGGTAAGAAATTATCAGATGCAAAGAACATTACAGCAAGTAACGTTGCACAGGTATATGCAGTAGCTCAGAAGTTCCATGAAGCATATCCTAACATTAAGATTAATCTTTGGTCAAAGAGCGGTGACCCAGATCAGTACAATACAGCAACTTGGGAAGAAGAAATGGAAAACTTCAAGGCTAAGTATGGTAAGTACCCTGATATTTGGGCTTCAACAGATGTTACATCAGATGTTAAGAAAGGTTTAGTTGCTGACTTATCAGTTTACAAAGATGATGAAACATATAAGTCATACAATAAATCTCTTATGGATAAGTTAAACTATATGGATTCCAGGCTGGTATTCCATCATACACAATCCCTTGGGGTGTTTGGGTTAACAAGTCTTTAGCAGAAGATAACAACATTAGCGTTCCAGATCCAGATTGGACAATTGATGAATTTACAAGATTTGTCACAAAGGCTGATGATAAGACATTCTGGGGAATTAAAGCAATTCCTGGAACAATCATCAACATTGGAACAGAAGCAATTGCAAGAAACATTACTAAGGAAAACAAAGTTGATTTAAATAATGAAGAAGTTAAATCATTATTAAGTTACATTCCTAAGTGGTCAGACCACACAATCGATTCTGCAGAAGGTTCAGGTGCCTTAACTAAGGAAATCGTTCAGGAAAGCAAGGCTTATACATGGTACTACTTCACAAACAACAGAACATTAGTTAACACAACAGATCCTTGGTTCTTAACAGCAGGCGCTGATAAATCAGCAAAGGACAGCGATGCATACATCGACGCTGCTGATTGGGATTATTATCCATTCCCATCAACTAAGTATACAGAAAACAGCGTTAAGATCGTTATGGATCCAATGTGTATACATAACTACGCACAGGATGATGGAAACACAGAATGGAGCAAGGCAGAAACACAGAAGAGAGATGTAGCTTACACATTCGCATCATTCTGGACAGCTTCAACAGTAGCAAAGAAAGCAATTTATGCTCAGAAGTTCTCTGAAAACGGAGAAATGAAACTTGCAGCTGGAGATTCTTTCCCAGTTGTAACAGGCAAGGCTTATGATGAACAGATGAAATTATGGAACAGCATCGATGCTCATAAACTTTACAAAGACAAAGCAGGATTCCAGGAAGTTCTTAAGATTTGGAAAGAAGGCAAGAACACAGTTGTTGACTATGGCGATGCATGTGAAAAGTGCTGGACTAAGTCAGTTACTGAAAACGGAGAAAAGAAAGATACATTATATGAATGGAATCATAATGGTGATGAACAGGTAGTTGGAGCATGGCCTGGAGATAAGGATTGGGCTGATAATGTTAAGGCTAAACTTTCAGATTGGAATTCAACAATTAACAAACGTATTGATAAAGCTCAGACACAGCTTAAAGATGCTTTAAAGAAATACTATAATATTGAGGCTAAATAGTAATTACTAATTAATTATTATAAACATAAGAGCGGAACTGCCGTTAAAGTAGTTCCGCTTTTGTGAAAAAGGGAAAGGACAACAATGAAAAAGAAGATTACTACTATTATAATAGCTATAGTTTGTATCGTTGTTGCTGCACTTGTTTTAACACAATTTGTTTTCAAAACAGAAACATCACATATCAAAGATGTAGATAGTAACACTTTTGAAAAAGCATATAATTTACTTTCTACAGCTTATCTAAGCGATGGAGAAGAAGCAGAAGTTTACTACACCGATTTCATAAAGAAGAACACAACAATTGGTGAAGGAACTCATGTTGCTAGTTTGAAAGACGGAATTGATGCTAATAAGTTCTATAACAATAAGAAGAAAGACAGCACTGATGACACAACGCCAAAGGCTGTTACAAACTATAATTCAACAATGACTGAATTGAATTATAATGATAAGGCTGAATATACAGTCAAAGTAGATAAAGAAGGTTTATATTATTTGAACCTTGATTACATTTCTATTGGCGAATCATTGTCTGATTATACTGTAAAACTTGCAGTAAATGGAAAGCAACAGTATTCAGAAATGAACACTATTGCATTACCAATCATATGGGCAGATGAAGACACAAAAACATATGTAGGTAGTGATAAGAAAAAGAGTTTTCCATTAGATAGTTATGGCGATGAAATAGCACCAAGTCAGAATAGAGTTCAGGAATGGACAAATACATATTTATACAATAATACATACGTTTCAAGCTCACCACTTTCATTCTATTTTAAAAAGGGTGTTAATAAGATTACAATTGAAAACGTTTCATCAAGTGGTTTGGCAGTTGGTAAGCTTCAGGTAGAAGCTGGCAAAGACAATACTAAGTCATATAAGGAATACGCATCAGAACATAGCAATGCAGAATTAGTAAAAGATAGTGCCGATGCATTACAGGTTGATGCAGTATACTATACTAAGAAAAATTCAACTGATGCAGTATATGGATCAGAAACAAAATCTTCACTTACAAGATTCAACATAGATAAAGAAAAATTGAATACATTACAGTGGAATGCAGCAGGTATTGAAGTTACATATACTATTAATGTAAAGAAAGCAGGTAACTATAATCTTACTTTCCATTACGATAATGGAAAGAAGGAATTTGATTCTTTTGAGACAATTAAGATTGACGGAGAAGTACCTTTTAGCGAACTTTATAACTACGCATTCGCACCAGTTTCATCAGGTTACGCTAATGAAACATTATCAGACAAAGATGGTAATGCATATAGCATTTATTTAACAGAAGGTAAGCATACAATTTCTATTAAGCAGGAAAACCAGCCTGTAATGGAAGCTTACAGATATGCATTATTACTTCAGCAGCACATTACTGATTTTGAATTGGAAATCAAAAAGATTACAGGTAGTGATGTTGACACACAACGTAACTGGAAGATGACAAAATATATACCGGAAATTCCAGAATATTTAAAAGCATATAAGACAGTAATTCAGCATATTAGATATATTCTTCAGGATTATTCACCTAATGGAAACTCAAGTGCGGTGCTTACATATTTAGATGAAGCGGAACAGTTCATTAAAGATATGCAGAAATATCCTGATGAAATTGCTTTGCACACAGCTGACTTAACGGGAGCTAATAACTCTATCTTAGTTTCATTAAGTAATTTCACAACAGAAGTTACAGCAAATGAATTTACTTTAGATAGAATTTATGTAACTGCTGATAAAGGACAGATTGAAAAGCCAAATTCATCAGCAGGTAGCTCAATGTGGACATCAATTAGAACATTGGTAAATACATTTACATCTGATAAATATGCTACAGGAGCAAGTCAGGACAGCAAGACTTTAACTATTTGGGTAAATAGAGCTATCACTCATGTAGATTTGTTACAGAAAATGGTAGATACAGAGTTTGTTCCTTATTACAAAGAAAAAACAGGAAAAGACATTAAGGTTAAAGTTTCTACAATGCCTGATGTTGCAAAATTAACATTGGCTATTGCAGCGAAAGAAACACCTGACGTAGCATTAGGACTTATGTCTTATGTACCTTTTGATTTGTCAAGTCGTGGTGCTTTATATGATTTAACAAAGTTCGATGATTTCTGGACAGTGGCAAGAAGATTCCCAACAGGATCTTTTGTATCATACGTATACAATGAAGGTATGTATGCAATTCCTGAAACAACAGACTTTAACGCTATAGTTTACAGAACCGACATTTTTAACAACTTAGGACTTAAAGTTCCAAGTACATGGAATGAATTAATAGATATTTTACCAACATTACAGAGATATGGTATGAACTTCTACCATAACATTGCATTAGGTACAACAGGTTACAAGTGGTTCTACCAGACATCCCCAATGATTTTACAGAATGGTGGAGAATTATATACTCAGGACGAAAACGGACTTGTTACAACAGGTATTGATTCTAAGAAATCTGTAAAGGGATTGTCATTGTTAGGTAACTTATTTACAAAGTATTCACTTGAAACATCAGTACAGACCTTCTTTAACTCATTTAGATATTCAACTGATCCAATTGGTATTATTGGAATGGAAGATTATACATTGATTAACAATGGAGCAAAAGAATTGCAGGGCAAATGGGCTATCGCTCCATATCTTGGAACAGAACAGGAAGATGGTAGCATTGACAGAACATTCGTTGCAAATGGTACAGGTGGAGCAATTTTCAAGACTTCAAATAAGAAAGATGAATCTTGGGAATTCTTAAAATGGTGGACAAGCAAAAAAGTTCAGACAGAATATACTTATACATTACGTTCATCTTATGGTAAGACATTCTTCTGGTTATCAGCTAACAAGGCGGCATTACAGAATAACCCAATGGATGAAGCTGATAAGAAGTTATTACTGAACAGCTTGACTATGTAACAGACGTTACAAGAACACCTGGTCAGTACCTATTAGAAAGAACAATTTCTAATATTTGGACAACAATGGTATTCGACGGAATAGCCGGTCAGGTAGCTGTTGATGAAGCTAAGAATGATGTTAACAAGGAAATCGTACGTAAGATGCAGGAACTTGGATATTATGACGAGAACGAAAAAATGGTTAAGAAATTCAAACTTCGTGGATACGATTGGATAAAAGAAAATCAGGATAAAGCGAAAACTAATCCGGAAGAGGAGGTAAGCAAATAATGAGTAGTGCAGCTGCAGCAGTAGAGAAAACAGCCACAAAGCCAAAAGGCGGTAAAAAATTCTACCAGACTGAAGGATTTAGATCATTTTTACTTTTACTTCCTTACGGATTGCTATTCTTTACATTTATATTATTGCCAATACTTATAGCTATTGGTTTATCATTTACATACTTTGACGTTATTAATATGCCAAAGTTTGCAGGGTTAACAAACTACATTACTCTTTTTACAGGTGATGAAGTTTTCATGAAATACGTTTTACCTAACACTGTACTTTACGCTATTGTAGTTGGTATTGGTGGTTATGTATTATCGTTTATTATGGCATGGATTCTTGCTCAGGTTACTCCAAGAGCAAGAACACTATATGCTTTAGCAATGTACACACCTTCATTGTCAGGTCAGATTATGATTCAGGTTATCTGGAAAACAATCTTCTCAGGTGACCAAAGTGGTCTTGCTAACGCATGGTTACAGAAATTAGGCTTTATAAATCAGCCTATTCAGTGGTTAATATCATCTGACTACTTTATGCAGATTATGATATTCATATCATTATGGTCATCAATGGGTATCGGTTTCTTATCCATGTTATCAGGTATTATGAACATAGACCAGGAATTATATGAGGCAGCTTATGTGGATGGTATCAAAAACAGAGCCCAGGAAATTATTTATATTACAGTCCCATCAATGAAACCACAGATGTTATTCGGTGCGGTTATGTCAATTGTAAACGCATTTAACATGGGCTGGATTGGTGTAGCGTTGGCAGGTGCAAACCCAACACCTGATTATTCGGGTCAGTTGATAGCCAACCATATTGATGATTACGCGTTCGTTCGATACGAGATGGGTTACGCAGCTGCAGTATCAGTTGCACTTCTTGCATTGGTATGGGTATGTAGTAAAGTAGCAAACACATTATTTACAGAGAAAGAAGAATATTAGAAAGGAGGATACATAAATGGCAGGTTTTCAGGGGAACAGAATTAATCCAACACGTTTTTCACGTGGTCAGATTAAGTTTCATATAATTGCATTACCATTATCAATATTTATGATCCTTCCGGTAATATTTATGATAAATAATGCATTTAAACCTTTGGGAGAATTGTTTAAATTCCCACCAACATTATTTGTACAAAATCCAACATTGGATAACTTTAAGAATTTATTGAACTTATCAGGATCAACAGGAATTCCAATGTCCAGATATTTCTTAAATTCATTAATCGTAGCAGTATTAACAGTAGTGCTTGGAATTCTCATTACGATTATGGCAGCCTATGTACTTTCAAAGAAGAAGTTCAAAATCAAAGGTGCTTTATGGGAAGTAAACCAGATGGCTCTTATGTTCGTAGCAACAGCCGTAGCTATTCCAAGATACTTAATTATCGTAAACTTAGGCGTGTACAATACATGGTTTGCACATATCTTACCATTGATTGCGATGCCTGTAAGTTTATTCTTAGTAAAACAGTTCGTTGATGGTATTCCAGATGCGTTAATTGAAGCAGCGGTAGTAGACGGCGCAGGAGATGTTACTATATTAAGAAAGGTAATTATTCCTTTAACAAAACCGGCTCTTGCAACATCTGTGGTTC
>ERZ859980.1152-NODE-1152-length-11626-cov-1.671938_pt1 | contig 11626 bp, 11 predicted proteins | sample MGYA00509984_ERZ859980 | MGnify/ENA primary metagenome ERZ859980 (study PRJEB30046, sample SAMN00715173) | human gut metagenome | study: EMG produced TPA metagenomics assembly of the A metagenome-wide association study of gut microbiota in type 2... | reverse complement strand
TACGCGACCCTTCGTTGTAGTCAGCCCTTCCCACTCATCCAAGGTAAGGTCTTTGCCCGTCGGATAATAGCGACGATCCCGGCGATAGGTTACACGAATTTTTACGGGGCACTTTCCGTTCTTTTTCGGATGACTCGTATCTATTATGGGCGCAACTGTTATTCCGTCTTTTGAATAGTTCATTTGATAGGATAATTATTATTTCAACACACAATTTCGACACAAAAATACAAAAACAAACAAAAATAGATAAAAATAAACAAAATAAAATCGCCACATTTGGAAGCTTAAAACATTGATTTTCATATAAAAATTCAAACAACACATAATTATTCAAAAATATAATTATGGGACTGAAAATCCTTGCACCGCCGTGGGCTGAATTATCCTCCGCAGTCGGATAATTTCGGGGTTCTTTAATCGGAGATTAGACTATGAATGAATCATTAAACTAAAAGAATAAGAAGAATGAAAAAGAAGAGCAAGTACGGGAGAAATCCCAAGTTGAACCCGAAGACACACTGCGTGATGGTGCGCTTCGATGATGAGGAATGGAACAAGTTTCTCACGATGTACGAGGAATCAGAGGTGTACGCTAAAGCCGTCTTTCTCAAGGCACACTTCTTCGGGCAGAAGTTCAAGGTACTGAAGGTGGACAAGACGATGGTGGACTACACGACTAAACTGTCGGACTTTCACGCCCAGTTCCGTGCCATTGGTACGAACTACAATCAGGTAGTCAAAGAGCTACGCTGCCATTTTTCGGAGAAGAAGGCGATGGCGTTGCTTTACAAACTGGAGAGTTGTACCATTGATCTTGTGAAGTTGAGCAGGGAGATTGTGGAACTTTCAAGGGAGATGTACGCTAAGTGGGAGCAATCAAAATCCGACTGATATGGCATCAGTAAAGGTCAAGTTCCGTCCATCTACCGTAAACGGTAAGGAGGGCACACTCTACTATCAGGTCATTCACAACCGTGTGGTCAGACAGATAAACACCGAGTATAAACTTTTTGTTTCGGAATGGGACAGCCATTCCGAAACGGTTGTCTTGCATCATCTATTGACAGGACAAGAGAGGAACAACTACCTGCTTTCAATCGGTTCACGCATCAAGTGGGACAAGGACAGGCTGAACAAAATCATACACAAGTTATTTCAATCCGGCACATTCGTAACGGATGATGTAGTCATGCGCTTTCATGAAAACAGGCAAGAATTGTCATTCAACGCTTACATCAGCCAACAGATAGCGAGACTGAAACGCTTGGGCAAAATACGCACCTCAGAGACTTATACAGCTGCACTCAGAAGTTTTAACGGTTTTATAAATGGCAAGGATGTCTTGTTTGACCAGCTTAATGCGGATTTGTTGGCAGAGTACGAGGCTTATTTGAAAGGAAGGGGAAATACGCCCAATACTATATCCTTCTATATGCGTATTCTAAAAGCCGTCTATAACCGTGCGGTGGAAGATGGACTGACCGAGCAACGACATCCGTTCAAGTCCGTTTACACGGGAGTGGAGAAAACAATGAAGCGAGCCTTGTCGCTCAATGACATCAGACGTATCAAAGGACTGGACTTGTCATTGAAGCCCAATCTTGATTATGCCCGTGATATGTTCCTGTTCTGTTTCTACACAAGGGGAATGTCGTTCATCGACATGGCTTATCTGAGAAAGAAGGACTTGCAGAATGGTACTCTTTCCTATCGCAGACGTAAGACAAGACAGCAGTTGTTCATCAGATGGGAAAAGTGTATGCAAGAGATTCTTGACAAATATCCAGTAAACGAAACGGAATACCTCTTGCCCATCATTACAAAACGGGACGAAGATTATCGGAAGCAATACGCCAACGAACTTCACCGTGTGAACCATCTGTTGAAGAAAATTGGAAAGCAGTTGGATTTGCCAATACCATTAACTATGTATGTCGGTCGGCACTCGTGGGCAAGTATCGCCAAGAGCCGTAATGTGCCCATTTCTGTCATAAGCGAGGGAATGGGACATGATTCTGAGAACACTACACAGATTTATCTTGCATCGCTGGATACTACAGTAGTAGATAAAGCCAATAAAAGAATACTGGATTTGCTGTGAAACCATGAATGTTTAGCGAATCCGTCCAACGCTTACCAAGAGAAGAACCTTTTTCCCTTATTTCCATAAGAAGAGACGGGCGTAAACTTGATATAAAATGCCTGTCGAAGTTGATATATTGGAAGATAGCATATTCCAGTTTTCACCAGAATTGCTGAACACCTTGCTCAAAGACCACACCACGAGCAGGGACGAAATGCAACGCAATATCTTCTGGGCTACTTCAGATTATGAACATCTTGGCAAAGAATACCAATACAATTCCCCTATCCTCCCACACCTTATAACAGGAGATAACGGACATATCATCATGCCTCGTGTCCTCAAAAGCCGTGATACCCAATCAACCCGTTCCCGTGATATGGCTGAGGTCTTCACTCCATCATGGATATGCAATGCACAGAACAACCTGATTGATGAAGCATGGTTCGGACGAAAGGATGTTTTCAATACCGAATATGCAGACGAACAGGGACATCATAAATGGAAAACAACGGAAGGCTGTATCATATTCCCGGAGGGCAAAAGTTGGAAGGATTATGTGCGTGATATCCGACTGGAAATCACTTGCGGAGAAGCCCCATATCTGATTAGCCGCTATGATACCACGACAGGAGAGACTATCCCTTTGGAACAGCGTATCGGTTTGCTTGACCGCAAACTAAGGGTGGTAAGCGAGAACACATCCACTTCGGGCGAATGGCTTGAGTGGGCACAAGAAGCCTATAAAAGTACCTACGGTTACGAGTGGCAGGGAGACAATCTACTCATTGCCCGAGAATCTATGCTTGTCTCTTTTGTGGAGTATTTTCAACAGAAATTTGGCAAATGCCCTTTACTGAAATCTATCAACTACATCGCTTACATCATTTCGTGGAACGTATGGCAGATGGACGGATTAAGAGGTGTCATTCCAAATAGTTGCGGAGAACGTAGGGAAGTTGTAGCCGACTTGTTCGGGACTACCGAAGTGGTCACCCAATGTGAAGGATGTCTGAAAGATGACATCCGCAGGCACAATGGGGTCTATTGCCAAATCAAGGATTGGCATGCTACCGACAAGGCAACAGGCAAAAAGGGAAAACGAATCCGATTTATAGACCTAATAAAATAGTGCGGTATGAAATTCACATCTTCACTAAAGTTAAAACTGATATATGTGTTCCGTATCAACGATGCTGCGCACAAGGGATGTCTGAAAGTGGGCGAAGCCACTTGTGACAATGACAATGTTTTCGGTCTTGCTCCCAACAGCAAGGCTCTCAACGAGTCTGCCAAGAAACGTATCAATCAATATACGCAAACGGCAGGTATAGCATACGACCTCTTATATACGGAACTTACGATATACAACAGCAAGTATGGTTTGTGTTCTTTCAATGACAAGGAAGTGCATAGCGTGCTGGAGCGTTCAGGTATCAAGAAAAAGATATTTGATACCGAGAACAAAGCCAACGAGTGGTTTATTACCGATCTTGAAACAGTTAAACGGGCAATAATCGCCGTAAAAGAGGGGCGTGAATCATTATCTTCTGCTGAGGTTTCACACGACAAAAGTCCTATTGTATTCCGACCGGAACAGCGTGAAGCTATTGAAAAGACTAAAAAGCAGTTCAAGAAAGGAAACCAGATGCTGTGGAACGCCAAGATGCGATTTGGTAAGACGCTGTCCGCATTACAGGAGGTAAAAGATATGGATTTCAGCCGAACCTTGATTCTCACCCACCGTCCGGTAGTTGATAGCGGTTGGTTTGAGGACTTTGGCAAGATATTCTATGATAGGCGGGATTTTGCATACGGCTCAAAGAATAACGGTGATAGTCATACTTCGCTGGAAACAAGAGCAAAACAAGGACAATGCAAATATGTTTACTTTGCTTCCATGCAAGACTTGCGTGGTTCTGAACTTGTAGGCGGCAACTTTGATAAGAACAATGAAGTGTTCGCCACCGCATGGGACTGTATCATCGTGGACGAGGCGCACGAAGGCACACAGACAGATTTGGGTAAGGCTGTAATGCAGGAACTTACGAAGGACAAGACCAAGATTCTGCGTCTTTCCGGCACTCCATTCAATTTGTTGGACGATTTCAAGGAGGATGAGATATATACTTGGGACTATGTAATGGAACAGCGTGCCAAAGCGTCTTGGGATGAGCTGCACTTTGGCGACCCGAATCCATACGCATCACTGCCAACCATAACATTTACACCTATGACCTCGGACGATTACTCAATGAGTTCGTGGACGAAGATGTGGCATCAACTTCCGTGAGTTCTTCCGTGTAAATGACAATGGAACTTTCGTTCATGACAAGGATGTAAGTGCTTTCTTGAATCTTATAACCAAAGAGGACCGGGAGAGTTGCTATCCGTTTGCCAATGAGGAATACCGCAATATATTCCGTCATACCCTGTGGATGCTGCCTGGAGTGAAGGAGGCACGGGCGATGAGTGCCATGTTGCAGACACATTCGGTATTCCAACATTTCAAGGTTGTGAATGTTGCAGGCAATGGAGATGAGGATGAAGAAAGCAAGGATGCACTTGTGGCGGTAGAAGAAGCCATTGGCAAAGACCCTGATGCCACACGTACCATTACCTTGTCTTGTGGCAGACTGACAACGGGTGTCAGTGTGAAGGCTTGGACAGCTGTGTTTATGCTGTCAGGCTCGTATAACACGGCTGCCTCCAGTTATATGCAGACTATCTTCCGTGTGCAGATCCTGCCGCTATCAACGGAAAGGTTAAAGAGCAATGCTATGTCTTTGACTTCGCACCGGACAGAACATTGAAAGTGATAGCAGAAACAGCCAAGATTTCATCCAAGACAGGAAAGACCAGTGGCAACGACCGTAAGATTATGGGCGAGTTCCTGAATTTCTGCCCGATAATATCCATCGAGGGTTCCAAGATGAATCAGTTTGATGTGCCAAGGATGTTGGAACAACTCAAAAAGGTCTATGTGGAACGTGTCGTGCGCAATGGCTTTGAGGACAGAAGTCTGTATAATGATGAGTTAATGAAACTCAATGATTTGGAGTTGCAAGAGTTCGATGACCTCAAAAAGATTATCGGTCAGACAAAAGCCATGCCCAAGACGAATCAAGTGGACATCAACAATCAGGGGCTGACTGATGAGCAATACGAGGAACTTGAAAGTCTTGAAAAGAAATCCAAGAAGAAAGGTAAGGACAAACAGCCTTTGACAGAGGAGGAGAAACAACGACTGGAAGAACTGAAGAAGAAAAAGAACAATCGGGAAGCCGCTATTTCCATTCTTCGGGGTATATCCATCCGTATGCCTTTGCTGATTTATGGAGCAGAGTTGAAAGACGAGTCTCAAGAAATCACCATTGACAACTTCGCTTCGCTCATCGACCCTCAATCGTGGGAAGAATTTATGCCTAAGGGTGTTACCAAACAGAAATTCAACAACATCAAGAAATACTATGACCCGGAGATATTCTGTGCAGCCGGAAAGCGTATCCGGGCTATGGCTCGTGCTGCCGACAAACTCAGCGTGGAGGAACGCATCGAGCGCATAACGGATATTTTCAGTACATTCCGTAATCCGGATAAGGAAACGGTGCTTACTCCTTGGCGTGTGGTGAATATGCACCTTGGCGACTGTTTGGGTGGATATAACTTCTTTGAACAAGGGTATGAAACCACACTGTCCGAACCTCGTTTCATTGACAAGGGTGAAGTGACCGCCAATGTATTTGCCGAGGATTCTCGTATTCTTGAAATCAACTCAAAATCGGGATTATATCCCCTCTATATGGCATACAGCATTTACCGTACACGAGTAAAGAACTCTTTATTTTCGGTGTCAAGTATCGAAGACGAACAACAAATCTGGGACAAGGTTGTCGCAGAAAACATCTTTGTCATCTGCAAAACTCCCATGGCAAAGAGCATCACCAAACGAACCTTGATAGGCTTCCGCAAGGCTAAGGTAAACACCAGATACTTTGAGGATTTAATCAATCAAATTAAAAACAAACCTGAACACTTTATCAAGCAGGTTGATAAATTCGTTTCAGAAAGAACAGGAATAAAGAATATGAAATTCAATGCGATAGTGGGAAATCCACCGTATCAAGTTATGGATGGAGGCGCACAAGCAAGTTCTGTGCCAGTTTATCAGTATTTTGTTTCTATAGCTAAAAAAGTTCAACCCAATTTTATTTCAATGATTATGCCTGCTCGTTGGTATGCAGGAGGACGAGGGCTTGATGACTTTCGTGCAGATATGCTATCAGACAAAACTATTCGCAGCTTGCACGATTATCCGAAAGCATCAGACCTTTTCAGTAATGTGGGATCAAAGGTGGATTATGCTATTTCCTAATGGACGCAAAATATGATAACATAAAAACCGCACCTACCATAATTTCTCATACAGAAACTGGCGTATATGCTTCTCAAAGAAGCCTTGCTCAGAATACCTCTGATATTTTTATCCGAGATGGTAGAAGTATTTCAATCATCACCAAAGTAACGGAACAGAGTAGTGAATACATCCAATCATTTGTATCACCATTGAGACCATTTGGCTTGCGTGGTTATTTCGTGAGCGATCCCAATTTTCATGAAACATCTGATGGGCTGACAACTCCTGTTGTCTGTATTGGTAAAGGTCTCAAAAAAGGGTATGTGGAACGTAATCTTGTTCCTTTGCACACTAACTGGATTGATAGATTCAAAGTAATCATTCCTCGAGCAAACAACATTGGCACAGAGGCTAATGATGACAATCTTAATGCGTTTGTTGGAAAGCCTAACGAAATTTGTACAGAATCTTACCTTTGCATATTCGCAGATTCCAATGTTTCGTATGATGAGTGCGTAAATATTTGCCTATATCTCAAATCTCGCTTTGCGAGGTTCATGCACTGTCAAGCGAAGTCAAGTCAAGATGCTACGGCCAAAACATTCCGTTTTGTCCCGACGCAGGACTTCTCGAAGGAAAGCGATATTGATTGGTCGCTTTCATCTGTTCAAATTGACAAACAACTGTATGTCAAATACAATCTTACAGACGAAGAAATCTCATTTATTGAATCAATGATAAAACCGATGTAAGCATAAACGAGGGCAAGTTATACTCTTGCCCTCGTTTTAACTCACTTTTCTTTTCGCACACCTTTAAACGGTGTACCATCTTGTTTGACATCCATAAAACGCCCAGTATCTTTATCCCTTTTTACCCATTGTTCAGTTTTGGGATTATAAACCTGTGAACGATTTCTTACTGCACCATTGCGATGTCCGTCTCCTGACGGTGGATTTGTTGCCATAATCTTCTTTTTAGGTCAATCTCGAATTATGCAGCCGAGAATGCACTGCTTAATATTATGAGTTATTTCCGTATATATGAACTAAGATCTTCTCCACTATAAGGATATGACTCTGTGAAGACTCTCATCTGTCCTTCAATACCATAAGGCATAATATATGGATAGAGAAGTAAATACTCCCGTTGAGGACTTGCATGTTGCGCATCTTTTGTAACAGGCATGATCATACATTTACCAGTATGTCCATCCACGACACCTAATTCCCATGGCATCCAATTACTTCTTCCAGCTTCTGGTGATTGAGCATAAATTAAAGATTTACTGCTCATTAATCTTTTCTGCAACCTTTTTGCTGTATCTTTATTTGTTTCATTCCTTTTCAAGTCAACATCAACAATGCAGTCAAAATATACTTGTAACCCCATTTTCGACAAAGTGTAATATATACCTTTTACAACATTCAAATCAGAAATATTGTATGAAAGGAATATATCAAACTGTTTATATAGAGATGCTCCTTGAAGATTATCGCTATATGTACGTTGCTCGTAAAGGGGAGTGCTATATGCTATGTTACGAAAATACGCCTCGCTAAAATACTTCATATTAGATTCTTCCTTCATTTACTAATCGCCAATAATACTTTCCCAACTCTGTCAACTGACATCCGGTACTATGAACTCCTCATTTATAGGTTTTACAAACCCTATACTCTGCAACTTTTGAAGTAATTTGAATTTTCTAACGTTGTTCGCATCTGCATAAGGGAGAATATATTCATGATTTACAGATGGGTCGTTCGTATCCTCAAAAGATGGGTCTAGAGCTAAATCGTTATTGGGATTTGTAAACAGGTTTGTTAATTCGCGAATAATTGACAATGATACCTGTGGCGTAACTGTACGTAATGGAGCAAATTCCGTAACATTAGTCTTGAATACAGGTCTTTGATCCCAAGGTCCAAAAGAGCGATCGATATATGCATATACACCGCCAATAGTAATGTTACCGCAATAATCCGATGCTCCGCCTTTAGCGCAGTACATAATAATTCTGTAAAAAGACCATGACCACCAGCTTCCATAGCAACTTCGTCTTCACGACAAGCTGTTAAGACTGAAACTCCTGTATTTAAAATGCTACCTACATCCTGAAGTTCGTATTTCCCGATATTGCCTGAGTGACAACAATCCAAAATGATAATCTTGTTGCGAACCTTGGAAGTGTTAACAATACTCATTATTGTTGACATCTGTATCCCCGTATAATATTGACCAGGGGTAGCTATATCTTGAGGCATAACAATTTCTGCACCAGTGCTATTCATATAGCCATGCCCAGAAAAATAAAAGAGAGCAGTATCATCATTTCCTGCAAAAAGTTTACGAATAGCATCCATCACTTCTCCTGAAGTCTGTACATTTGGCATCATTTTTACGCCAAAGTTAGGAGATCCGTCACCATGTCGTTCAATTGCAGCTTTAACGCTATTGATGTCCTCAATACACCCTGTCAATTCATTTCCTTCGGGATAATCATTAATCCCAATCAACAATGCCTTTTTCATGTAACAAATAGTTATAGTGATTGATAAATGGCGTAGTTACGGACAGCATTGGCAACAGATTTTGCATTCCAGCCAACGATAACATCTGCTGCATTTTTTACGATAGAGGATGTGCGTTCTGCTCCCCATGGCTGAACAGCAATGATAGGTTTGTTGTACTTCTTTGCCATTTCAATCTCTTTATTAATCCATTTGCTATAAGTGGCATAAACTCCTGCAAGAATGATAATGCAACTGCACCCCTTTACCTTTGCCTCTATTGCATCAGATAATTGTTTGTCTGTGCCATTTGTGTGAATAGGATCATTTTTAGGAACTGAATGGTTGTAAAAGACGATACCTTCCTGACGCAAGAATGATTCAATTTTGTCATAATCTGAAGAATATGCCCACGAGTGTGATATAAATATTCTATACATATCAATTAGCGCGAATTCTCTGGTCCTTCGCCAGGGTCTTAATTTCGAATTCACACAGCAAAGATATGGACTTTTTCTCTTACAAACAAACAACATGTGAAAAATTCACATTTACAATATAGATATTTGGCATTTATTGGCATATACATTTGTTTTGCTGAGAAAAAATCTCTAAATTTGCACCGATTTATTATATAATCAATGAGATAGTATATGTTACAGCAATTTATAGTTGAGAACTTTCTCTCTTTTAGGAACAGGGAAACCTTCTCTCTTCTACCTAATAAAGGCACTTTGAAAAAGGAACATAAAACGGAACCCATTAAAGGACAATGGGTATTAAAGTCTGCTGCAATGTTTGGAGCGAATGCAGGTGGAAAGAGCAATTTCGTAAAAGCGATTGAGTTAGGGAAAAGGCTTGTTCTAAGGGGCACGAGAACAGATGATTTGATAGATTTTTACCCATTTCGCTTGAGTTCCGAAAATAAAAAAAGAGATACCACTATTATTTATCACATACTATGTGGTAACAAAAAATATGAATACGGATTTAGTTACAATTCTGAACAAATAAGTTCAGAATGGCTTAAACAAATAAACAAAAACAGCGACTGTGTTATTTTTCAAAGAGAAACAAAAAAGTCTGAATTTGAAATTTCATATCTACTTAAGCTTAACCCCAAAGAAGAAGAATCACAATTCCTTTCTTTTCTAGCAAAAGCAACGCCACAAAAGCAATTATTCCTCCACGAAGTTATGAGTCGTAACATTCATGAAAATGTATCAAATATAAAAGATTTAGATGCAGTTATCGACTGGTTTGTAAATTCCCTTAAAATTATATTTCCCGACACACCATACAAACAAGGTGTATTACTTAAAGCGGCTGATGATAACGACTTAAAACGTGGTTTTGGGGCACTATTAAGATACTTCAATACGGGCGTTGATGGTGTGAAATTAATAGATGTTCAATTTGAAAAACTTGGAATTCCACACGATTTACAACGTGCAATCAAAACAGATTTATCAAAATCCAATACTGATGAAGCATTTGGAGCATTAAGATTTGACGATAACCTGTATTTAATTAACTTGATTGATGGTGAAATTAGGGCTAAGAAATTGATGACTGTGCATAAAAAAATGGATGAAGCTGACATTGAACTTTTTTCGCTTGGCGATGAGAGTGATGGTACAAAACGTTTATTCGATTATATTCCACTTATCTTGGACTTGATTCAAGGAGGAAAAGTCTTTATTGTTGATGAAATGGAACGTAGCTTACATCCATCACTTATTAAGCAAATAATTTTATTGTTTTATAAGCATTCAAAAGATGTTTCTAGTCAACTGATTTTTACCACTCATGAAAGCTCTTTAATGGATCAAAAGATATTCAGGAGAGATGAAATATGGTTGATGAAAAAAGACAATAACGGTATCAGTTCATTTGGACGAATGGATAATTTATATAATGTGCGTTTTGATAAAATGCTTCAAAACAGTTACCTCAATGGCGAATACGGCGCAACCCCCATATTCGAGACAGAAGAAGAGATAAATAAATTATTTTCATCTTTAAAATAATTTTCTGATGGTAAGTTTTATTTCTAAATTTTTGTTCACTGCCACGGTAACAGCACCAACATTCTTGTCACTGGGATTAATAGGTGTTATTAAGGATAGCACGAATTATTTTCAACTATGGGATGATATGCTAGAAAATAAGATATTTCCTACTAGTTTTGAATGGTGGGGCATCAATATTAGTTTCGGATTTATGTTGATATGCCTTATCGGTATTAAAATTTTTCTTTATAGAAAATCCAACAAACACAAGGAAGGAAAAACCATTCAAGTGAAATCTTATTCAAATTTATCTCTGAACAGTGCGGAGCAAATAATTTCATCTATAATCCCTTGGTTAACAATATTTGCCGACAAACTTGATTTTATGGTATTATTTGTTTGCATAATACTTCAATGCTGCTTTATCGCGATTGCAAGTTACAATAACAATAACTACAATTTACTTTGTTCAATATGGGGGTATCGTTATTATGAAGTATATACAGAAGAAAATACCTACATACTAATTTCTGGAAAATGTATCAGAAATAAGAATGAGATTAAAAAGTTTATTGAAGTGACAGATTATATGGGTTTAATAATTAGGGATAGTCATTTAATTCCTTCAATTTGAGTTAACCAGCAGACTTTCCCTTAT
>ERZ859980.1151-NODE-1151-length-11627-cov-1.497321_pt1 | contig 11627 bp, 8 predicted proteins | sample MGYA00509984_ERZ859980 | MGnify/ENA primary metagenome ERZ859980 (study PRJEB30046, sample SAMN00715173) | human gut metagenome | study: EMG produced TPA metagenomics assembly of the A metagenome-wide association study of gut microbiota in type 2... | reverse complement strand
CCCGATAATGGCACGTTCAAGAAAAATATTGTCAAATATTTTCCAATTTCGCCGGGAATAATTTCAAAAGGAAGATCCTCTATATGTGATAAAGGATAATCTTCGTAAGCCATTCTGGCTATTTCAGTAAAAACCTTATGACGAATTTCAGTTTTATTTGAATAAATACCTCTCATAATTTTCTCCATTCTGTATGATAATAGTAGGCAAAGCCTAATTTACCTAAATTATAACATATTAAAAGTGAATGATAAAGAGAATTGGTTAAAAATTTAACAAAGTTTTAACATAACTAAAAGAACTTAATAAAATAAGAAAATACCCGTAAAAACCTAAACAAATTTATTAAATAATTTCTAATTATAATTACAGGAGAATAAATAAGGGAAATAAAACTATTGAATTACATTTAATTTAAAAACAGAGTAATAATGAATAATAAAAAATAATAATATTTTTGAAAATAAATGTTGAAAAAACATACAATACAGTTGTATTATAGAGTTTAGCTGTCTGGCAAAAAAAAGAAGAAATAGGGAGGAAAACAATGACACAGGAAATAGCTAATCCTTTAGGAACACAACCAATAGGAAAATTATTAAAAAAATTCGCAGTGCCAAGTATTATATCAATGATAGTAATGTCCCTATATAATATAGTAGACCAAATTTTTATAGGACAAACAGTAGGAGAGTTAGGAAATGCGGCAACTAATGTGGCTTTTCCGCTTACAACTTTATGTCTTGCTACAGCTCTTACATTAGGTATAGGTTCGGCATCAGGCTTTAATTTAAACATGGGGGCAGGTGATACAAAGAAAGCACCATATTACATAGGTAATGCAACAACACTTATGCTTATTATAGGTGTGATTATAGGAGTTATCGGTATAGTTTTCATGAAGCCAATGCTTTTATTTTTTGGCTCAACAGACAAGGTGCTTCCTTTTGCAATGGAATATACAAGAGTTATTGCATTAGGATTTCCGGCAGCCATTGTATCAGCAGGTGGAGCACATTTAGTAAGGGCAGATGGTAATCCTAACTTTTCAATGGCGTGCAATCTGACAGGGGCGGTTATTAATGTTGTACTTGCTTGATTATATTTTTGTAATTCTCTTTGGTTGGGGAATGTCAGGTGCTGCAATTGCTACAATTATCGGTCAGTACGTTGCTACATTAATGGTTATTTGGTATTTAATACATTTTAAAACAGTTAAATTAAAGAAAGAGCATTTTGTGCTAAATGCAAAAATATGTTTAAGAGCAAGTCACCTTGGTATGGCTCAAGGACTAAATCAGTTGGCAATTATGTTTGTTCAGATTGTAATGAACAAGACACTAACATATTACGGGGCGTTAAGTTCATACGGAGCAAATATACCCCTTGCAGTATGCGGAATTGTAATGAAGGTAAATCAGGTTTACTTCTCAGTTTGTATTGGGGTAGCCCAGGGCATGCAGCCAATTGTAAGTTTTAACAGAGGAGCAGGAAAGTTTGACAGAGTTAAGAGAACCTACAAGATGGCACTTACATGCAACGTTGTAATTTCATGTATTGCATTTGTTGTATTTCAGTTATTCCCTGAACAGCTTTTAAGCATATTTGGTTCAGGAAGCAAAGAATACATGCAGTTTGGAGTCAACTTCTTTAGAGTATTTTTATTTATGACATTTTTAAATGGTATACAGCCAATAACATCAACATTTTGTACAGTTATCGGTGAACCTAACAAGGGAACATTTTTATCTCTTACAAGACAGGTAATTTGTTTCATTCCTTTAATGTTGGTTCTTCCAATTATTTTTACAACAATAGGTGGAAAGGCTATGGGAATTGAAGGCGTAATGTACGTTGCACCGATTTCAGATTTTCTTGCAGCAGCACTGTCACTTATAGTCGTAAGAAAAGTATTTAAAACATTGCAGTAACTTAACAAAATTATATATTTTAAACACAGATTATATAAAAGGTAACTTATTGAAAAATAATAAAAAAATTTTTAAAAAAAAGAAAAATATGCACTATACAAAATAGAATATGTTGTGCTATAATACGTTAGGCGGACACAATATCTTGTGTTCGCTTAAAAAACGGACAAAATATAGGAATCACCCCATAAATAGGGAGTTCAGGCAGAATAAAGGGATTTTTTGGAGATAAGATTAACAATATTTAGAACAATATTTAGGAAAATATACAAGAAATTGCAAAGGAGATAGGTATTAATATGGAGTCAAAGATTAGAAGAGTTATTAAGAGAAATGGAGAGGAAGTTTCTTTTGATGTAAATAAAATCCTAAATGCCATAAGAGCTGCAAATAACGAAGTAGAGCCAATACATAAGTTAAACGAATATCAGATTGCAGCAGTAGGAAATATTTTAGAAAAAGAAATTATGTCTACACAGCATGCTACATCAGTTGAAGATATTCAGGATATGGTTGAACGTGGAATTATGGAAATGCGTGGCTATGAAGTTGCACAGAAGTATGTAAGATACCGTTATGTACGTGAACTTGCACGTAAATCTAATACAACAGATGAGGGAATTCTTGCACTTATTGAACAGTTAAACGAAGAAGTTAAGCAGGAAAATTCAAATAAGAATCCTACAATTAACTCAACTCAGAGAGATTATATGGCAGGCGAGGTAAGTAAGGATTTAACAAAACGTATATTATTACCAGAAGAAATTGTTGAAGCACATGAACAGGGAATTATTCATTTCCATGATTCAGACTATTTTGCTCAGAAAGAGCATAACTGTGACTTAATTAATTTAGAGGATATGTTACAGAACGGAACATGCATTTCAGAAACAAAGATTGACAAACCACATAGTTTCTACACAGCATGTAACGTTACTACACAGATTGTTGCTCAGGTTGCAAGTAATCAGTACGGTGGACAGTCTTTTTCATTAGGACATTTAGCACCATTTGTACAGGTTAGTAGAGAGAAAATTACAAAAGAAGTTTTAGCTGAAAGAGAGCAGATTGGACTTAATTACAGCGATGAACAGGTAAAGAAAATTGTTGAGAGAAGATTAAAAGACGAAATCAACAGAGGTATACAGACTATTCAGTATCAGCTTATTACACTTATGACATGTAATGGACAGGCTCCTTTTGTAACAATGTTTATGTACCTTGATGAAGTGCCTGAAGGTCAGACAAGAGATGACTTGGCTACACTTATTGAGGAAGTATTAAAGCAGCGTATTCAGGGCGTAAAAAATGAAAAAGGTGTTTGGATTACACCGGCATTCCCTAAGATTATATATGTTTTAGACGAAGACAATGTAACACCTGATTCAAAATATTGGGCATTAACAGAACTTGCAGCAAAATGTACTGCAAAGCGTATGGTACCTGATTATATTTCAGCTAAAGAATGAAGGAAATGAAACAGGGTTGTGTTTACCCATGTATGGGATGTCGTTCATTCCTTACTGTAGAAGACAGTCAGAGAAATGCAGACGGAAGCCATAAGTTCTACGGACGTTTCAATCAGGGTGTTGTAACTATTAACTTAGTTGATGTTGCATGTTCATCTAACGGCGACATGGATTTATTCTGGAAGATTTTAGATGAAAGATTAGAGCTTTGCCATAGAGCATTAAGATGCAGACATGAAAGATTACTTGGAACACCTTCAGATGTAGCACCAATTCTTTGGCAAAATGGAGCATTGGCACGTCTTAAAAAAGGTGAGACAATTGATAAACTGTTGTTTGGTGGATATTCAACGATTTCACTTGGTTACGCCGGACTTTATGAAATGTGTGTAAGAATGACAGGTAAATCACATACAGATCCTGAGGCTAGACCATTTGCTCTTAAAGTAATGCAGAGGCTTAATGATAAGTGTGCAGAATGGAAAGCAGCAGAGAACATTAGTTATTCGGTATATGGTACACCAATGGAATCTACAACATATAAGTTCGCAAAATGTTTACAGAAGAGATTTGGAGTTATTAAAGGCGTTACAGACAAGAATTACATTACAAACAGTTATCACGTACATGTTACAGAAAAAATAGACGCTTTCAGTAAACTTAAATTCGAATCAGATTTCCAGAAATTATCACCGGGTGGAGCTATCAGTTATGTAGAAGTTCCAAACCTACAGGATAATATAGAAGCAGTAATCGAAGTAATGAAGTTTATTTATGACAACATTATGTATGCTGAATTAAATACAAAATCAGATTATTGCGAATGTTGTGGATATAACGGCGAAATTCAAATTATAAATGATGAAAAAACAGGCAAACTTGTTTGGGAATGCCCAAACTGTGGAAACAGAAACCAGGACAAAATGAGTGTTGCAAGAAGAACTTGCGGATACATTGGAACTCAGTTCTGGAATCAGGGAAGAACACAGGAAATAAAGGACAGAGTCCTTCATCTATAAAAACATAAACAACCGGAAATAATTTCGGATATAATTAAAAAATGAACTTTAAGAACAAGAACAGCATTGACAATTGTCGATGCTGTTTTTGTGGTTTATTTCTTTTTTGTGATTTTTGCAATAGACATTCTATTTAATTATAAGCAAACAAACAATGCAACACATTCTATAAAAACGTTACTCATATTATACATAATATACAATGACGCAAAAAAAAAGAGACAATGAGACGAAAATGTCGTTTTTTCAAAAAAAGATATTGTAAAAATTGTTAATTGAATAAAAATCAAAATTGTGTAAAAATATAGTTAAGTTAGCTGTAGATACATTGTAGAGTAACAGATATGACTGGGTACTCGCAATGTATATAATGGGGAATTCCTTAATAAACATAATAGGTAAGGAGATAAGAGATAATGAAAAAATTAATGTTAGGAATAGTTTAATGTGGTAATAGTTTCTAGTATATATAAATGCTAGGAACTATTTTATTATGGAAAAAATAATGCAAATAAGTATAAAGCAGTAGAAGATAGAAAATAAAAATGAATTGATACAATTTGATGAAAGTATTATATATTTCTATACATCTGTATTTGTTAATAATTTTAATGTGAGGAGGATGATGAAAAATGAAATTAAAACAATATTTAATGCTATCAGTCATTGTGTGTGTACTAATAATAACAAGTGGTTGTACTAATACAAATTCCAAGCTAAGTGACAAAGAAAAAAAATATAGCGTAGCAGTTGTGAAAACGCCAAAAACAAATAATATATTCGGAAAAACAAAAATAGAATTTTTCAACCAGCATTTAAAATCAATTAAAACAAATAAATATTCTTATGGTGGCGTTGGCAGAACAAATTTTGGCTTGCCAATAAAAAAGGGAAAATATATTTATGAAATGAGTGTAGGTCACGGAATAGATAAAAAAAAATGTAAAGTCTTGCAGTTAAATACTGAAACAGGAGAAATAAAGGAATATAAAGTATGTAAATATACAAATAACATATGTGTAGATGAAAAATACGTATATGGAATAGCTAATTTAAATGGAGCAACAACAGTTAGCAGAACTACTATTAAAGATAATAAAATGGACGAGGTAGAAGTGAAAAATGAAATGTGCATGGAGTGTTGCGTATATAATGGAGATTTTTATAGACTAACCGATTGGATAAATGGAAGAGCATTTCTAGCCAAAGTAGACTTTGATGGAAAAGACAAATCAGGTAATAAAATAGAGTTGACGAAATATTGTGACGAAGATACAGAACCTTTATCTTTTTATGAATATAAAAATAAGCTCTATATGCCAGGGAGAAAAAGTCTGTTGTATGTTAAAAATAACAAGGTTCATAAAATAAAAATAAAAACCTTAAAGTATACTGATCCTATATTGGTAAAGGGCGTAGGGAATTATTTGTATATATTAGTGGCATCTAGGCATGCACAAAACAATGATTCAAAAATTATAAAGTATAATATGGATTTAGAAAAAATCGAAACAGAGTATAATATTAATTCATGTGCTATACAGTATGATGTTGTAGGAAATAAATTATATATTGTAAACTTTGATGATGAAATAGTTGAATACACAATGGAAAAAGACAAATTAACAGAAAAAAACAGAACAGAAGTAGAAGTAGACGATAATGAATATATATCGGCTATGTATGCAAAATAAATATTAATTATTAAATAAGCTGCACACTAAACAATTAGCGTGTAGCTTATTTAATATGGCAAAAATCAGTTGGGAATAATGTGTTTTCAAGTCATACAAACACTAAAAAATTATGTTTTAACCAGTGATTGCAAAATTGAGTAGTGGCTTATGCAGGATTAAATATTGTTAAAAAATCGTTTCATATTTTACTCCTAAATGGTATAATTATAACAAGTTTGCAGGTCGGATAAAATTGAATAATAAAAATTAACCCTAGTAAAATGATAACTCTGGTTAAATAGTAAATATATTTATATAAATAGCTTACACCCAAAGAGATTATATATAAATGGAACAGGAGAAAAATATGATTGTAGAACATTTAAAGGATCATTTTTTTAATGAACTAACAAAGGAAGAACATCTAGAGAAAATAAAAGAGGGTACATTGTCTTATAACAGACTAATGACCTATTACAGATGTGCCATTATGGAGGTGGAAACTAAGTTTAAGGTGCTAAACGAACAGTTTTCACTACGTTATGACGAGAACCCTATTGAGGCAATTAAGTCAAGACTTAAGTCACCGGACAGTATAATGAAAAAAATGCGAAAGAAAAATATTCCAATGACAACAGAAGGAATTGAGGAAAATATTTTTGATATTGCAGGAATTAGAATAATATGTTCTTTTGAAGAGGATATATACAAGATGGCAGATTTGCTGTTACAGCAGGATGACATTAAGTTAGTAGAAAAGAAGGACTACATTAAGAATCCCAAGGAGAGTGGATATAGAAGTCTTCACTTAATTGTAGAGGTACCAATATTTTTGGAAAACGAAAAAAGAGCCATGAAAGTAGAAGTTCACTTAGAACAATTGCTATGGATTTTTGGGCAAGTCTCGAGCATAAACTGAGATATAAAAAAGATTTAGATGAGAATATTCTAGAAAAATTATCAAAAGATTTGACAGAATGTGCACTAAAGTGTGCAGATTTAGATCACAAAATGCAGTGTATTAAAAAGAGCATAGAAGAAAATTCGTTAAATAGGCGAGGCAAATAGAAAAGTTTGTACTGTTAGTAACAATAAAAAACAAATGCAAATTTGGTTTCAAATGGGAGTTGTAGGAGAATAGTTTTTTTGAAAAGAAATATATATAAAATGGAAAAAGGAGAAAAAAATATGATTTTTGAATTTAGTAAGATGGAAGATACGGTAATTCCTAATTTCTATGGTGGAGAAAAGCACATTAGTGCTAAGATGCATGTGGACGATAATTTAAAATTAATGAAGGGTACTTTAATTCCGGGAGCTTCCATAGGTGTTCACACTCACGAAAATAACAGCGAAGTGGTTTTTGCACTTTCAGGGGAAGCGGAAGTAACAATGGACGGGAAGACAGAAATTTTAAAACCCGGTACAGTTCACTATTGTCCAATGGGACATAGTCATGGAATGGTAAATAAAGGTACAGAGGATTTTGTAATGTATGCAGTTGTACCTAATCATAAATTATAAAAAGGAATCGGTATAGCGTATGAATGGAGTGTCGTTTTATAAGGAAAAACTAACGGATGGTAAAGCTGTGTATTTTACACAGACAATTTTAATATTAAAAATGATGGAACAGAAGATGTAAGTGTGCAGTTACAGGAAGCAATTCACGCTGTTGTAAAACAGGATGGATATGGAGTGCTATTTGTGCCTGAAGGTAAGTACCTTCTTAGTAGAACAATCTATGTTCCAAAAGCAGTACGAATTATAGGTTATGGCAAGAACAGACCAGAATTTATTTTGCAGGATAATGCGGATGGTTTTAATGAACCACATCCTGAACAAAAAGGTGGTTTTAAATATCTGTTTTGGTTTACTAACAAAATGGAAGAGGACGAAAGTCGTATTCAGGATGCTAATCCGGGAACTTTTTACAGTGCAATGTCTAACGTAAATGTAAGTCTGGGCAGGGGCAATTCTCAGGCAGTGGCTTTTAGAACTCATTACGCACAGCATTGTTTCATTAATCATATCGATATTAATGTTGAGTCAGGAATGGCAGGCATTTACGATGTTGGAAACGAAATGGAAGATATTTTCATTAATGGTGGAAAATATGGCATCGTTACTACAAAGTGTTCTCCGGGCTGGCCTTTTGTTATGGTTGATGTAAGGTTTAACGGTCAGACTGCAGCAGCCATTAGAACCCACGAAGCAGGTCTTAATATAATAAGAGCTTACAGCACTAACACATCCAAGTTCATTGATGTTGATGAAGGTTATTTTGAAAAATTAATTATAGAAGACTCAATATTTGAGGACATGAATACATTTTTGGACATTGCTCAGGAGAAAAATCAGCTTACACAGATTAATGTAAAAAACTGTTATCTGAGGGCAGTGGAAAATATTGTTTCTTTTAAAGACACAGGAAGAAAAATAAACAGCGAAGATTACCAGTGCAGATTGAAAAAGTATACCCATGGAATTGTGGCAAGTGACATTAATCCTGACAAACAGTTCCACGATGAAATTTACCGCTATGCAAGAGAAGTGGATTATTCTATTTTAAAAACAGACCTGCCGATACTTCAGGAGATGGACTTGTGGGCAAATGCTAAAGATCTAGGCTTGAAAGGTGATGGCGTTACAGATGATACAGAAGCCTTAAAGAATGCAGTTGAAAAGTATCAGACAATATATTTCCCACAGGGAGAATACATTTTAACAGACACAATTACTTTAAAAGAGGATACTTCTTTTGTTGGTATGAATCCGGTTTCAACAAGATTAGTATTAAAAGAAAATGCAGAGAAATTTACAGGTTTTGGAAAGGTAAAACCTTTCATAAAGACATCAACCGGAAAGAATATTCTCTTTGGATTAGGCGTATACACAGGTGGTCGAAATCCTAGAGCATGTGGTGTGTTCTGGTGTGCCAACGGCGATTCATATATGAACGACGTGAAATTCTTTGGTGGTCATGGTAATTTGGTCAAAGGCACAGGCGACTTTGAAATGCCATACGACAGAGGAAGAGCAAGAGACGCTGACCTTAAGAAAATATGGGACTATCAATATCCAAGTTTGTTAATCAGAAATGGTGGAGGTATTTTTAAAGACGTTTGGTCAGCCAGCCCTTATGTTACAGCAGGTGTTCAAATTGAGAAAAACAGTTCTCCAATTAGAATTTACTGTTTGTCCTTAGAACATCATCAAAGATGCGAAATTAGAATGATAAAGGCAAAAGACGTAACAATTTATGGTTTCCAAAGTGAAGAGGAAAAAGCAGAGGGCGAATTTGCACAGCCAATAGAATTACATAATTGTAAGGATATTACTTTTTCATCAACCTACTGTTTCAGAACTGTATTTGTAAACAAGCCTTATCCATATTGTGTCAAAACCTGGGATTGTGAAAACATTAAATTCCTTAATGTACACAATTATTCTCAGATGAAATATACAATAGACAATTTCCTATTAGATGTTAATACAGGCATTGAGGTAAGACCTTGGCAGGCGGCAAGAATTGAAGTTATTGGAAAAGAAACAAGTCACGTAACAAGAAATACGGTAGTTGAATTTTCAATGGATTCCAAAAATAAATATAGTAATGAATTATTATACAGTGGATTTAGATTTGCTGATGGTGGCTGTTGTGACGGCAGAGGTAACTTCTATTTCCTTGATAGCTTAGACAAGAAGATTTATCGAATAGATGGCAAAACCTTGAAGATGACAATGTATTTTGAATCACCGTTTAAGATTAATTCTATTGGTTTTGACACAAGAGACAATATTGTTGTAGTTGGTGAATATTCAATTCCAAGAGAAGCTACTTTAAATGGCAAGGAAATAATAAACAACTTACCACCTGACAGTTATGGCACATCTTATGGCTTCTGGTATGACAGCAGAGCGATTGTTGTGGCATTTACAATTGACAAAAATGGTGACATTGAGAAATTGCACAAAGTCAATATAGGCGATATTAAACCGGAAAGAGTTTTATATCCGGGAAACCGTTGGAGAGATGGAAATGACTTTGAACAGGTTGTTACCTACAATCCAAAGAAGGCATTTTTGGCAAAAGACGGAAAGACAATTATCCCATGCCACTATGATTTAATGAGAGCAAATAATTTATCAAGATCAAAGCCGGGAAGAAAGTTATATTCAGTAGACGAATTGTACAAGCGCGTATGGCAGTGTGATATTACAGAAGACGGTTTACTGGAGAACCCGGTTCCGATTATAGAAGAGGGCGATTATAAAGTAAGAAAGTTTAACAATAAGATTTACGTGGCAGATGACAATATTAAAATATATGAAGATTTCAAATTGTCAGACACAATTAAGTTGCCACAAAGACCTACAACTTTTGATTTTGGAGGGGAGAAGAGAAACAATCTTATTGTGACAACGAGACATGCAGTATATTTAGTAAAGGATTATTAAAATTATGAGAAAAGGATTAATTATGGCATTAGCTACGTTGCTGGCTTTTACCATGGTAGGTTGCGGTGGCAGCAAAAATAATAGCAAAAGCGACACTAATAAGGTAAAGGAGTCTAAAGAAAAAATAACATGCGTTTCAAAAGGAAATCCTGTAACTGACAACAAGATTTTCGGAGATAATGTTTATGTTTTTGACAGCAAAGACAAAATAGAAGATGTACAGAACAAAATAGATTCGGTGTACAAAAAACAGGAGTCAAATCAGTTTGGTGATGAGCGATATGCACTTTTGTTTAAATCCGGTAAGTATGATAAATCATTATCTGTAAAAGTAGGATTTTATACTCAGGTTTCAGGTTTAGGAATTGAACCTACAGATACTAATATTAATCAATTATGGGTCGATGCAAAGTGGATGGGCACAAATGCAACATGTAATTTCTGGAGAAGTGCAGAAAACTTTTCCATTAATAAATATTGTATGTGGGCTAATTCTCAGGCAGTTTCATTACGACGAGTTAATTCAAGTGATGGGATTGTTTTAAGTGATGGAGAAGGCTGGTCAAGTGGCGGTTTTATTGCAGACAGCAAATTTGCCGGGACAGTTTCTTCAGGTTCACAGCAGCAGTATTTATGTAGAAATAATCAGTGGAACAACTGGGAAAACGGTGTTTGGAACATGGTTTTTGTAGGAGAGGAAACTTACAGTAATCCTTCAGGAGAGTGGCCATACGCTCCATATACAGTAGTGGAAGAGTCACCGGTAGTACAGGAGAAGCCATATATTTGCTACGATAATGACAAAGGCTATGGCGTTATGGTTCCAAACTTCGCAAAAATGCACAAGGCATTTCATGGGAAAATGGTGTAACAGGCACATTTTACAGCCTAAACACTTTTTACATTGCAAATCCTGACAAAGACAATAGCAAAACATTAAACAAGGCTTTAGCTGACGGAAAGAATATTTTATTTACACCGGGCATCTACAATATAGAAGAAACTCTAAAAGTAACAAAGAAAGATACAATTATTTACGGTATGGGACTGGCTACACTTGAAGCTTCAATT
>ERZ859980.1149-NODE-1149-length-11640-cov-1.900647_pt1 | contig 11640 bp, 11 predicted proteins | sample MGYA00509984_ERZ859980 | MGnify/ENA primary metagenome ERZ859980 (study PRJEB30046, sample SAMN00715173) | human gut metagenome | study: EMG produced TPA metagenomics assembly of the A metagenome-wide association study of gut microbiota in type 2... | reverse complement strand
GATACAGGAAACGGCTTCTGCCGCAAAGCAGATAAAGGATGCGTGGTCGCAGCAGCCCGAAAACCTCAACTCCATCGTTTCGGATATTGCGGACAAGCAGAAGATTTATATCGAAATCTCCGACAGCAACCGTCCTTACTTCAGGGCAAGCTCGCTTGACAAGAGCAACAAAGAGGTGTACTCGCTTATCACGAGCCTTTCGCCCAATGATATGAAAGAAATCATTTCCGGCGAAAATACGTTCTTCACCGCTACAATTCCGAGAACGAACAATGACAGCAAGGCAATCGTGCTGATAGCACAGCTTGATGACGGTACGGAAAGCACGTTCTTTAAAACGAACGGCATCGTAAGGCTGTATATATTCAATTATCTTGAGCCGCTCGGCACAACGACCGCAATTCTGCACAGCCAGCTTAATCTTACCGCAGGCATTATCATAATTGTCGCATTCATAATGTCAATCATTTTCTCAAACAGCATTTCAAAGCCTATCATCAACATATCAAAGGCGGCGCTGAAGCTGCCGCAGGGACAGTTTGATATGCCTGTGAAGAAGAACAGCTTTACGGAGATAAACGAGCTTACCGATACGCTAAGTTCCGCATCTGTGGAAATAGCAAAGGCGGATACTCTGCGTAAGGATCTTATGGCGAATATTTCGCACGATCTGCGCACTCCGCTTACGATGATAAAGGCTTATGCGGAGATGATAAGAGATCTTTCGGGTGATAACCCCGAAAAGCGTGAAAAACATCTGCAGGTCATAATTGATGAAACAGACAGGCTGACCTCGCTTGTAACGGATATACTCGATCTGTCAAAGCGCAGAGCGGCGTTGCGGAGCTTAAATATGAGAAGGTGAACTTTTCAGAGCATCTCGGTGAAATAGTACCACGCTTCTCACTGCTGAACGAAATCAAGGACTATAATGTGGTGCTGAATGCTGAGCCGGATATATTTATAAATGCGGATATTACAAAGATAGATCAGGTAGTATACAACTTTATCAACAACGCTCTGACCTATACAGGTGATGACAAGACTGTAAGAGTAAATCTGTATCACAAGACACCGACAACCGCAAGACTTGAGGTGTGCGACAGCGGTATAGGCATCGATCCGGAAAATCTTAAATATATCTGGGACAGATACTATCGTGTCAAGAAGAACGGCGAAACGCATCAGCGTGCAAAGAAAGGCAGCGGACTTGGATTGTCTATCGTAAAGGGTGTGCTTGAAATGCACAGGTTAAATTTCGGTGCGGACAGTACGGTCGGCGTCGGCAGTACGTTCTGGTTTGAGTTTGAGGACTGCAACCCGGATAGAGTGCAGGTTGACGAAAAGAAGCAGAAAAAGCAGAAGAATAAGAATAATGCTGAACAGCAGTAATGTAAAACCCCGTTCACATAGGTGAACGGGGTGATGCTTTTTTATATCAATTATTATATTAATCGCCTGTAGATTCTCTCAGAACAAGGCTGTGCGGTAATGTATAAAGGTTGTGGTCGGGATTTGTCGCTTTCATATTTTCAATCAGCTTCTCGATTACCAGCTTGCCCTGTGCGTAACACGGCTGTTCAACTGTAGATAAGTGCGGTACGAACATATGTGAATACTGGATATTGTCAAAGCCCATGAAGATAAGATCCTTGCCTATCCTGTAGCCCTTTGAAAGTGCATAGTTCATTGCGCCGATTGCGATTATATCTGAAATCGAGAATATTGCTGTCGGGGGGCTTGGCAGGTTCATAAGGTATTCACAGCCTCTCATACCCTGCTCTGTTTCATAGCCGCCGAAATAAACGTAATCCTCGTTATAGGGAATGCCGTTATCCTTGAGCGCCAGCTTGTAGCCTATCTCACGGTCAATGCTCGACTGGCTTCTCTGTAAAGTTGTGATAAGTCCTATCTTTTTATGACCCTTGCGGATAAGGTAGTTTACTGCGTCACGGCCTGCCTTTACGTTATCTATTGTGACGGTAAGGACGTTACAGTTGTCAAGACGTTCAAGGCACATTGCTATATTGTGCTTTTCACCGAGCGAATTGATGGTTGCGGCGTCCAGCTTAGGACCTAAAAGCACTGCACCGTCTACGGCTCTTGAGAAAAGCATACCGAGCAGGTGCATTTCGTGGTTGGGATCGTCGTGGGTGGTAGCAATCAGAACATCATAGCCCTGCGAGAATGCGGCTACCTCCATACCTCTTATAACGTCCGAGTAGAAGCTCTGCTCTGTTGACGCTATGATGGCAAGTATTCTTCTCGTTTCGCTTTTTCTTAAATCTCTGCCAAGAAAGCTGGGGCTGTATCCGAGTGCCTGAACAGCACTGTTTACCGCCTGTATCGCCTCTTCGGAAACGTTGGATTTTTTATTAAGAACTCTTGAAACGGTTGCAACGGAAACGTTGGCCGCCTTTGCAACGTCCTTGATAGTAACACTCATCAGCATACTCTCCCTCAATTAAGCTATATTACAATTATACAGTATTGTGAAACCGTTTTCAATGTAACATTTGACCAAAATTCGATATGTAATTTTATCATTTGTTACAAAGCACAGGTTTTTACTTCAAAAAAATCGTGATAACGGTTTTCATAAAAACGTATTATTTTCTTAAAAAGTGTACGTTTTTTACCCTGAATCTGCTTAAATCAGTGAAAACGGAGCGTTACAATTATAACTTTAGCTAATTTTATAAACAGAAGGCGTATATACAGTGGTTTTTTGTGCAAAAAGTTACTTTACAAAAGCTCGGTTTTAGGTTACACTATTATATAAAGGCAGATATAAAGTTATTAGCTAAATTGACGAGTACAGAGGTAAGATTTGATGAAGAAAAAATCCGTTACAATGAGCGACATAGCAAAGGCTATGGATATAAGCACCGTTACAGTATCAAAGGCACTGGGCGACAAGGATGGCGTCAGCGAGGAGCTTCGTGAGAAGATAAAGCAGAAGGCAAACGAAATGGGATACCGTTTCAGCTATACGTCAAAGTCATCTAAGGAAGGCTTTACGTTCAACATAAGTATAGTAGTGGCAAAGCACTTTATAAATGACGCAAGTGCGTTCTACTGGGTAATGTACCGTCATATCGTGGAACTTCTGCAAAAGCAGAACTATTACGGCATACTCGATGTAATTTCAGAAAGCGATCAGGCGAACCGTTCAATGCCGAATTCGGTATCGGACAAAAAGGTTGACGGCGTAATCGTACTCGGACAGTTTGACGATGAATATGTAAGCGAGCTGTTAGACCTTGATATTCCGGTGGTTTTCCTTGACTTCTACAGCAGTGACAACCGCACCGACACCATTCTTTCAGACAGCTTCTTCGGCTCTTATATGCTTACAAACTATCTTATAAACGCAGGACACCGCAACATAGGCTTCCTCGGTACTATAACATCAACATCAAGCATACAGGACAGATACCTCGGATATTACAAGGCTCTGCTTGAAAAAGGCATACCACTGCGCAGTGAGTGGGTAATTGACGACAGAGGCCCCGAAGGCACAAGCTATCCTCACTTTGACCTTCCTGCACAGAAGCCGACAGCTTTTGTCTGCAACTGTGACGAGGCGGCATACTGCCTGCTCAATCAGCTCAGAAGCGAGGGCTATGTAGTACCCGATGACATTTCGATAGTCGGCTACGATAACCACATCTACTCTACTATTTCAAATCCCCGTATCACAACGATAGATGTTGACAGCAAGAGAATGTCTTATGAGGCTGTCGAAACGATAATCAAGAAGATAAGGGATAAAAATTATTCAAGGGGCAGAACGCTTGTAACGGGCAAACTGATCATCCGTGACAGCGTAAAGATATTGAAGTAATGAAAATTATAGATACTCACGCACACTATGACGACAGGTGGTTTGACGAGGACAGATATGAGGTTCTCGACCGCATTTTATCCGATAATGTGCTGGCAATCATAAATATGAGCGTGGATATTCCAACCTGCGAGTTTTCTCTGTCGCTTACCGAGCGTTACGAAAATGTATTCTGTGCGGTAGGCATTCATCCCGAAAACATAGCCGACACACCCGACAATTACATTGATATACTGAGAACGCTTGCAAAGAATAAAAAGGCGGTCGCTATAGGCGAGATAGGACTTGACTATCACTATGACGGCTATGATGCAGAAAGACAGCAGGAGATATTTGAAAATCAGATAAAGCTTGCAAACGAACTTTCCCTTCCTGCCGTTATCCACTGCCGTGACGCTACGGAAGATATGATGAAAATACTGCACCGCACTACTCCCGATAAATTTGTGGTGCATTGCTATTCGGGAAGTCCGGAAACAGCAAAGGAACTGCTGAAGCTCGGCGCATATATCAGCTTTACAGGCGTATTGACATTCAAGAACGCTAAAAAGGCGGTACATTCGTGCGAGATTATCCCAAGTGACAGAATAATGCTTGAAACGGACAGCCCATATATGGCACCCGTGCCATTCAGAGGAAGTCGCTGTGACAGCTCTATGACGCATAAAACAGCGGAAAAGCTGGCTGAAATAAAGGGCATACCGACTGAAGAAGCTATTAAAATCTGCAATGAAAATGCGGTGCGTTTCTTCGGACTTGATATAAAGTCTTGATTTATGTCATAAAATATGGTAAGATATATAATGATATCGGCAGGACACGAAGTTCTGCCGAAAAATATATTTTGATATTTGAAAGGAAACAAAATGGACGCAGACCCCCGAAAACCTAAGCGAGTGGTAAAGATACTGCTTGCACCGCTGATTTTACTGAACAAAGGTCTTGATAAGCTGTTATCAAAAGCACTCGGCGACAGCTACTACGACAAGGAAGAAACCACGCAGGACAACATTATGTCTATGGTCGATGCAGGCAACGAATACGGCAACCTTGAAGACGAATCGGCAAAGATGATAAACAATGTGTTTGAGTTTGGTGACCTTGTAGCATCGGATGTAATGACGCACAGAAAAAACATTGTCGGAGTAGATGTAAATTCATCTCTTGATGATATAGTCTATCTCGCACTTGAAAAGGGCTTTTCAAGAATACCTGTATATAAGGAAAGCATTGATGCTATAGTCGGAATAATCATAGTAAAGGATCTTCTCTGCCTTGTCGGAAACGAAAACAAAGATAAGCTGAAAATAGAGGACTTTCTGCGTGAGGCGGTATATGTTCCCGAATCGTGCAGTTGTTCGGACGTGTTCAAGTTCCTGACTAATCTCAAGTCGGGTATGGGCATTGTGATTGATGAATACGGCGGTACGGCAGGTATCATCACGCTTGAGGATATAATCGAGTCGATAATGGGCAACATAGAGGACGAGTATGACGAGGAAAAGGATATGATAATCCCCCGCTCGAACGGTGCATACGAGGTCAGCGGTGAGGCCGATCCCGAAGATGTACTCGAACTTTTCGGCTATGAGCTTGAAGAAGACCACGAATACGACACTATCGCAGGCTTTGTTACCGACCTGCTCGGATATATTCCAGAAGAAGAGGGCGAACACCCGAAGGTTCGCTATAAGGATATAATTTTCAAGGTTATCGAGGTTCACGATAATTGTATATCTAAGCTGATCGTCAGACCGTGCAAGGAGGAAGAACTTGCACTTGAGCCGAAGGAAACAACACATTTCGGGCAGTAATATAATACCGCAATTCCGGATGGGATTGCGGTATTTTTGCATTTATATTCTCTTTTCGAGCATCACAAGCATAACATTCGGTATCCCGTTGAACACGGTCGGTACGATGCCTATCTCCTTATATCCGTGCTTTTTATACATTGCTCTTGCTACTGTGTTTCTCTCGTTGGTGTCAATTCTGAGTTCGTGACAGCCGTGCTGTAAGGCATAATCCTCATAGAATTTCAAAAATGCCTTGCCACATCCTCTACCCTTTGCACAAGGCGATATTACAAGCGTGTGCAGTACGCAGACCTCATCGTCAGCCGCTTCATATTCCCACTTGCCGTCCTTGTACACATCTACCTGAATATAATTTATCATCGCCGAGCCGAGCAGCCGTCCTCCGTCCTCCATTACATAAAGGTCGCCACGCCGAAGTCCTGCCTCGGCGGTCGCACGGACGGGATAAACTCCTCTTATCCAGCCTGTAGTCTGCTCTCCTTTTTCCTCTGCGGTATGAATATCATCGTATATCTTTTCTATAGCGTCAATGTCGATGGCTTTTGCCTTTCTTATATTCATTGTGTATCCTCGCTTATGCTTTTATGTACTACGCTGATAATATCACAAAGAACGGCTCGATTTCAATAAATATAGGATTTTTTTGTGCCGATAAACAGATTTAATAGGCTGTATAGCGGTATATAGCAAACCGCCGTGCATTACGCACAGCGGTCATACTGATATTCTTATTTTACAGAGAACTTATATATGGTAGTAAAGTTGTACTGCTCCCCTGCCTTATAAACGCAAGTGGGCTTGAACTGAGGCTTGTTTGGCGAGTCGGGGCAGAACTGGCTTTCAAGGCAGAAGCCCTGATTCTTGAACATTTCCTTGCCGCCCTTGCCTGTTTCGCCGCCAAGACCGCCGCTTATATAGAACTGTATAGCGGGCATATCGGTGTAGGTGGTCATTACTCTGCCTGTCTTATCGGAATATATCTCTGCGGCTTTTCTCATTTCCTTTGTTTCGCCTAAAACATAGTTATGGTCATATCCGCCGGGGAGCTTGCCGTTATCCATATCCTCGCCTATTCTCTTAGGTGCGGTAAAGTCAAACGGAGTGCCCTTTACGCTTGCTATTTCTCCTGTCGGGATAAGCACAGGGCTTACGGGGGTGTATTTATCGGCAAATATCTGAGCGATATGATCCCTTATATTTCCTGCGTCGGTTCCGTTCAGATTGAAATACGAATGGTTTGTGAAATTCATCACCGTATCCTTGTCGCTTACCGCATTATAGCATATCTCAATCGAATCGGCTGTCAGAGTATACTTAACATCAAGCGTCAGCGTTCCGGGGAAGCCCTCCTCGCCGTCAACGCTCGTGTAGGAGAACACTACATAGGGATTGCCGTTTTCGCCGTAATCCTTGACGTCCCATACCTTCTTATTAAGCCGACATTACCGCCGTGAAGCGTGTTGCCGTTGTCGTTTTTGGCAAGAGTATATTCCTTGCCGTTAAGGGTGAACTTAGCGCCGCCGATACGGTTTGCATATCTTCCGACTAAAGCGCCCTGACTGCTTGTTCCTGCTGTGTAACCGTCAAGCGTATCATAGCCTAAGAGTATATCGTCCCTGTTACCGTCCTTATCGGGTACAATCAGCTTTACAAGCGAGCCTGCGTAGTTTGTAATCTCGGCTGTCATATTGCCGTTTTCAAGCGTGAATAAGTAGCAATCCTTTCCGTTATGATTGCCCCAGAGTTTCTTTTCAATGCTCATACTATTTACCATCCAAACAAAAATTACGGTATTACCGCAGTTTTATTGTACCATATACCGAATGAAATGTAAACCTTTTTTTCATTCAGAACTGCTTTTGATTTATGTCGGTCGCAGATTATTTTCTGCGTGCTTCTCTGATTATCCTTACAAGCTGTATTATCAGCGTAGGTACAAAGCCTATTGCAAGCGAGATACCGAAATATCCGATATTCATAAGCTGTGCCGAGAACAAGCCGCTTACACCGGGAACGAATACCGCTAAAACAAGGAATATTATTCCTGCAAGAAAAGCAAGCAGTGAGAATCTGTTTGACGTTAAGCCGACTTTGAATATTGATTTATCACTGCGGCAGTTGAAGCCGTGAAACAGCCTTGATATACACAGTGTGCTGAAAGCCATTGCACAGCCAAGCTCGGCTGAAACTGCACTTCCGATAAAGTAGGCGGTCATTACTGCGGCGGCGATAAGCACTCCTCCTGTCACTATGCCGAGCGACATTGCTTTTGTGAGGAAGGATTCGCCTGTATTTCTTGGCTTTTGCGAAAGGAGCGATTTATCTGCTTTTTCCATACTTATGGCTATTGCAGGCAGTGAGTCGGTAAGAAGATTTATAAACAGGAGCTGAACAGCCGTGAATGGTGTCGGAAGTCCGGGTATAGCGGTACATAATACTGCGATTATTGCCGCAAGGTTGCCTGACAGCAGGAATTTAACGGCATTCTTGATATTTGCGTAAATTGCTCTGCCGTTTGCTACAGATTTGATGATAGTAGCAAAATTATCATCGGTAAGTATCATCGAAGCGGCATCCTTTGATACCTGCGTACCTGTGATACCCATAGCAACACCTACGTCCGCCTTTTTCAGTGCGGGAGCATCGTTTACACCGTCGCCCGTCATAGCTACTACCTTACCCTTGTTCTGCCAGCGTTCAACTATCCTTATCTTATTGTCGGGAGATACACGGGCATAAACGGAAACCTTTTCGATAACGCTGTCAAGCTCCTCGTCGGTCATTTCGTCAAGCTGAACTCCGTCAAGGCTTATATCGCCGTCACGCATAATGCCGATCTCTCTTGCTATCGCACTTGCCGTTACCTTGTGGTCGCCCGTTATCATTACAGGCTTAATTCCTGCTCTTATGCAATCAGCGACTGCCGCCTTGCTTTCGGGGCGGGGCGGATCGGTCATTGCCGCAAGACCTATGAAGATATAGTTATCCTCAGTGTCTGCCGCTTCGTTTTCGGAGAGCTTATAGGCGAATGCAAGCACACGCATTCCCTGTCCGGAAAAATGCTCGTTTGCAAGTGCGATTTTACTTTTATCATCGTCTGTTATGCTTCTGACCGTGCCGTTATCACAGACCGAAACCAGACGTGAAAGCAGATTATCTGTTGCGCCCTTTGTGAACATTGTACGCTTGCCGTCAACTATATGGCAGGTACTCATCAGCTTTCTTTCGCTGTCAAACGGTATTTCGGAAACTCTCGGATAATCGGAGCGAATCTTTTCATAAACCGGAACACCGATGTAATCGGACAGTGCGGTTTCGGTAGGGTCGCCTATTGCGTTGCCGTCAGAATAGGCGGCATCGTTGCACAGAGCCATTGCTCTTTCGAGAAGTGCAGAATCCGCATTGCAGGCAGAAGCGTCGGCATTTTGCTCTTTGCCGTTTAAATAGACCTGTCTTACGGTCATTTTATTCTGGGTGAGCGTTCCTGTTTTGTCACTGCATATAACCGACACACAGCCAAGACCTTCGACCGCCTTGAGATCCTTTATTACAGCGTTCTGCTCTGCCATTTTTCGTGTACCTATGGCGAGGGCGATAGTAACTATCGAGCTTAACGCTTCGGGTATTGCGGCTACAGCAAGCGCTACGGCGAACATCAGCGAATCAAGAACGGGTGTTCCTCTTACGATATAGAGAATCATAACTATAAGGCAGAGAACGGGAATCGCTACAGAAAGCTGTTTTGAGAACTTGTCAAGGCTGTGCTGTAACGGGGTCTTTTTACGCTCAGCCTTGTTTATAAGTCCTGCAATCTTGCCAAGCTCCGTATCCATTCCGACCGCCGTTACCACAAACATACCTCTGCCTGCCGTACAAGAGAGCCTGTGTAGACCATATTCTTTCTGTCGCCAGAGGTATCTTTTCGCCTGTCAACATCTCTGTGAACTTGTCTATACCGTTGCTTTCGCCTGTAAGCGAGCTTTCGTTTACCTGAAGGGACGCACACGAAACAAGTCTGCCGTCTGCACAGACAATGTCGCCCTGCTCTACAAGTACAATATCGCCTACGGTTACATCGGACGCATTGACGATATGAATGTTGTTATCCCTCATTACCTTTGCAGTGGGTGATGACATTGACTTGAGCGCCTCAAGCGATTTTTCCGCCTTGAAATGCTGGACAGTGCCAAGAACCGCATTCATAGTGATAACGCAGATGATAACAATTGCACTTTCTATGTTGTCGGTGAAAACAGAAACAAGAGCGGAGATTATCAGAATAATTACAAGCAAATCCGCAAACTGCTCCGCAAATACTCTTAAAACGCCCTTTTTCTTCTGCTCGGTTATTTCGTTTTTTCCGTAACGGGAAAGCCTGCTTTCAGCCTCGCCGCCTGTAAGTCCGTTCATACTTGCATCAAGCTGTGAAAGAACCTCCTGTGTGTTCATGTCATAATAATTCATATTACCGTAACCTTTCCTTTCGTGTTTTGGGCAAAGGCATAAAAAAACAGACCTTTGCCGCAAAAAAATTGCGACAAAAGTCTTGTCATAAGCGTATACTCAGTACGGCACGGATCTCTGAGGCTTAAAGCGTTTGAAATCGTATTGACGACACCGTACAGGGATCATTCTGTGACCGATCCCCCGACTACTCCCTTTTATCATGTGGAAATGATAACACATTTATTTACAATTGTCAATAGACTTTACACAAATTTTACATTGTGCTATTTATAAAGCTCGTTTATGAGGCTGTCTGAAAGAAGAATGTCATCAGCGGTCGCAGGCTCGTCATCGTACCGTATTTTGCTGTAGCTGTCGGAAAATGCTCCGATATTGTTTGTGCCGTGATACAGCTTTTCGGAGATAATGCGGTGCTGTTCGACTGTTTTCGTGGAAATATCCTCCGTACTGCGTTTTGAAAGCCACATAGCGTATAATCTGTAGCCGAGCCTGAATTTTTCGTTGTTATCCTTAGCTTTACGGTAGCGCTTAAGGCAGTCCTTATCCGTTTCGTTTACTATCCTCTCCTGCCTTATATCAAGCTCCTCGTAGCTGTCTGTGTAATCGTCATAAACCTCTTGCACAGTGTCATCGACGGAATATTTTCCGAAGATGCGTCCTGCTATCTTTCGCATCAGCGACAGTATTTTCTTTCTGAATACGATAACAAGTACGACAATGACAAAGACAAGAATATAAATCAGAAAATCACGGCTTTCGCCCTCAGCCGAAAGAATATCGGAATCGGGGAGCTGTGTGTCCTCAGGGGTCATCTGCTCGGTCTGCAGAAAGCGGATGTTGAAGAGCAGCGTATCTATTATCTTAACGGTCATTTTCACAAGCCAGGTAAGACCTGCAGCTACATAATCCTTGAGCATCAGCGCCGCAAGTATCACCGCACCGACTATCGCTATCAGCTTTGCATTGTAAAGCCTCAGTCCTTTGGGTACTATAAGGTTGGTGTTTCTGCGTCTGTCGATCTCTGAGCGTATATTCGACTGGTTGATAAGCAATACCGTAAGAAGCGCCATTACCAAAGAAGAACCGAAATTCTGTGTTCCGAAGCGCCGAGATATTCCATATCCGCCGACATTACACAGCAGAAAATATAGCAGATGAACGTTTCGACAAGATATATTCCGAGCCATATCGGAGTGAATATATCGTCAAATCTGTTCTTTTTAAGGCTCATTCCGAGAAGATACCATACAATAACGGACGGCATAAGAGCAACACAGAAATAGAATACGTTAAAGCCGTTTTCGCCAAGTACGTTGTTTATCTGCGAGGAAACTACGGCTACAAGAACGACAAGCACCGTTGCCGTAAGAGCAATAAGCGTATTTACAAGAAAAATCGTTTTCGGAGTGTGCCGTGAACGTCTGAGGCACATCAGGAAATAGCCGGATGCGGCGGATATGGCGGGGGCGGCCTAATATATTTCGTAAAAGCACAACCAAAAAAACCCTA
>ERZ859980.1147-NODE-1147-length-11670-cov-2.124150_pt1 | contig 11670 bp, 9 predicted proteins | sample MGYA00509984_ERZ859980 | MGnify/ENA primary metagenome ERZ859980 (study PRJEB30046, sample SAMN00715173) | human gut metagenome | study: EMG produced TPA metagenomics assembly of the A metagenome-wide association study of gut microbiota in type 2... | reverse complement strand
CAGCAGGCAATGTCAGCATTGCCTATGGGCTGAAGGGCAAGAGCCTGAATGTGGTTACTGCCTGCGCAACCGGTACACATTCCATCGGAGAAGCATACCGTACGATCCAGTACGGTGATGCGGATGTAATGATAGCGGGAGGAACGGAAAGCTCCATTACCCCCATCGGAATTGCCGGATTTTCAGCACTGACAGCGCTGTCATTTAGTGAGGATCCGGAACGGGCATCCATTCCTTTTGACAAGGAGAGAAACGGCTTCGTCATGGGAGAGGGTTCCGCTATCGTGGTACTGGAAGAGCTGGAGCATGCAAAGAGGCGCGGGGCGAAGATCTATGCGGAACTGACCGGCTACGGCTGTTCTTCGGATGCTTATCATATTACATCCCCTGCGGAGGATGGCAGCGGAGCAGCCACCGCCATGCTGAATGCCTTAAAAGACGGTGGTGTGGAACCGGAAGAGCTTACCTATATCAATGCCCATGGAACCAGCACCCATCATAATGACCTGTTCGAGACCAGAGCTATCAAGCTCGCATTTGGAGAACATGCGTATGACCTGAAGATCAATTCCACCAAATCCATGGTGGGACATCTCCTGGGAGCGGCAGGAGCAGTGGAGTTTGTCACCTGCGTAAAAGAAATTCAGGAAGGCTATATCCACCGCACCGTGGGACTGCGTGAGACGGAGGAGGAACTTGACCTGAATTACTGCCGGGACAGCTACAAAGAAGAGGTGCCCTATGCATTGACCAATTCGTTGGGCTTCGGCGGACATAATGCCAGTCTGCTGTTGAAGAAGTACACAGAATAACCGCAGCAGATGTTCAAGACACAGGATAGAAGGCAGAGCATCAACGAGGACGATTGCACAATACGAGGAAGTAGTTGATACGACAGCATTCGCGGAACGGAGGAACAATGTCAGTTTATAATACACAGGAAATCATGGAGATTCTGCCCCACAGACATCCATTTCTGCTGATCGATACGATCGAGGAGCTGGAGCCCGGTGTGCGGGCAGTGGGACGAAAAAATGTGACCTTTAACGAACCGTATTTTGCCGGGCATTTTCCGGGGAATCCGGTGATGCCGGGCGTGTTGATCATGGAAGCACTGGCACAGACAGGGGCTGTAGCAATTCTGTCTCTGCCGGAGCATCGTGGCAAGACCGCTTATTTTGCCGGGATCGATAAGGCAAAATTCAAGCAGATGGTGCGCCCCGGAGACACCTTGGAGCTGGAGACCACCATTATCCGCAGTAAGGGACCGGTGGGTGTCGGGGAAGCGATCGCCACGGTAAACGGAAAACTGGCAGCGAAGGCAGAACTTACCTTTGCGTTGAAATAAAAATAGTCTGCGGAAGTGATTTCTTATGGGTGGGACAGAGAGATAAAAGTGACGCAGAATAAGAGGTGCAGGTATGGGAAGTGTAGATACAGAAACAGAGATCAAATGCCCGAAATGTAAGAAAATGATAAACAGAGACCGGGCAGCGAAAAATAAATATGTCTGCTATGAGTGTGGTTATTATTTCCGGGTGAAGACCCACAACCGGATCCGCATGGTGGCAGACCGGAAAAGCTTTCAGCCCTGGTTCGAGGAGATAGAAGAGAGCAATCCATTGAAATATGAGGGCTATGAAGAAAAGCTGTCGGAGGCCAGGGAAAAATCCGGCGTAAAAGAAGCTGTGACCGTAGGTGAATGCGAGATCTACGGGGAAAAGGCTGTGATCGGCATCTGCGAATCCAAATTTATGATGGGCAGTATGGGGCATGTGGTCGGCGAGAAAGTCACCCGGGCTATAGAGAAAGCTACGGAACGGAAACTACCGGTATTTTTGTTCTGCTGTTCCGGCGGTGCGAGAATGCAGGAGGGAATCGTGTCACTGATGCAGATGGCAAAAACCTCCGCAGCGATCAAACGGCATGGAGAAGCAGGACTTCTCTATGCGACGATCTTGACAGATCCCACCACAGGTGGTGTAACGGCCAGTTTTGCTATGCTGGGAGATGTGATCATGGCGGAACCGGGAGCCTTGATCGGCTTCGCAGGACCGAGAGTTATTAAGCAGACTCTGGGACAGCGCCTCCCTGATGGCTTCCAGACAGCGGAATTTTTGCAGGAGCATGGTTTTGTGGACGGTATCGTCCGCCGGGAGAATCTGAAGAAGACCTTATATTTCCTGATCACGACGCACCGGTGCAGTGAGGGGAATTATGCGGATTTTAAGAAAAATTTTGACTTCCATTTTGAACCTACGGAGATCGTGAAGGAAAGGTCAATACTGACACTCCCCAGAACGGCATGGGAAAAGGTCAAGACCGTCCGGAGAGTGGACAGACCGGCAGCTACCGACTATATTCCCTACATTTTCGATTATGTAGTGGAGGCTCACGGAGACCGTTATTATGGGGATGATAAAGCACTGGTAGGTGCGGTGGCATTCCTGGACGGGCAGCCGGTCACAGTGCTGGCAGATGTGAAGGGCAAGGATTTTGCGGAGTGTGCCAGACGCAATTACGGTATGCCCATGCCGGAGGGGTATCGTAAGGCACTGCGTCTGATGAAGCAGGCGGAGAAATTCAACAGACCCATTATCAGCTTTGTAAATACGCCGGGAGCTTTCTGCGGCGTGGAGGCGGAGGAGAGAGGCCAGGGCGAGGCCATTGCCCGGAATCTGCTGGAGATGTCAGCCTTAAAAGTACCGGTATTGTGCATCCTTATCGGAGAAGGAGGCAGCGGCGGGGCACTGGCTACAGCGGTAGGCAATGAGGTATGGATGATGGAAAATGCCACATACTCGATCCTGTCTCCCGAAGGCTTTGCTTCTATATTATGGAAGGATGCTGACCGTGCCAGAGAAGCCAGTGAGGTCATGAATATTACATCCGAGGATCTGAAACGCCTCGGTGTGATCGAGCGGATCGTACCGGAATACGGCGGGGCAGACCAAAGTACCGTGGAAGCCATAGGCGGGTATCTCAAGGAACATATCAAGGAATTTCTGCAAAAATATACCGGCATGACCGGTGAACAAATCGCAGAGGAACGTTATGAAAGGTTCCGCAAGTATTAAAGCGGTAACGAGAGGTGATGTGGGATGAAGCACGGAAAAATGATCCTGGGGGAATTACATGCAGATATTCCCGTGATCCAGGGAGGCATGGGTGTGGGAATCAGTCTGTCCGGGCTGGCCGGAGCAGTGGCAGCTGCCGGTGGGATCGGCATCATTTCTACTGCCCAGATCGGTTTCCGGGAGCCGGATTTTGACAGAGATCCCATCGCCTGTAATCTGCGTACTATCGGAAAAGAAATAGAAAAAGCAAGACAGACCGCAAGAGGCGGTATCGTCGGTGTCAACATCATGGTGGCAACGCAGCGTTACGAGGATTATGTCAGGGCAGCAGTGCTGGCAGGTACCGACTGCATTATCTCCGGTGCGGGACTGCCGCTGGATCTGCCCGGAGTCGTGGCAGAGACGGAAAACGGAATGCCCGGGCGCAGCCACCGGACGATGCTGGCTCCGATCGTGTCGAGCACCCGTGCCCTGTCGGTCGTCACGAAATACTGGATGAAAAAATACGACAGAAAGCCGGACTTTCTCGTGGCAGAGGGACCGTTGGCAGGAGGACATCTGGGATTTAAGCGGGAAGAACTGGATGCTTACACACCGGAGAACTATGAGAGAGAACTTACGGCAATGATCCGGCAGGCAGCAGAACTGGAAATTCCACTGATCGCTGCAGGCGGTATTTATGACCGGAGGGATCTGGAGCATTGCCTGTCCCTGGGGGCTGCAGGGGTACAGATGGGAACCCGTTTCGTGACCACAGAGGAATGTGATGCGGCGGAGGCGTACAAGCAGGAGTATCTCCGGGCGCAGAAAGAAGACATTGTCATTGTGAAAAGCCCGGTGGGAATGCCGGGCAGAGCTATACAGAATGCTTTTCTGGAAAAGGTGGCGGCCGGGGAACGGTTTATGACCGGATGCAGACATTGCATTAAGACCTGCGATCCGAAGACAGCACCGTATTGCATCACCAGAGCATTGATCAATGCGGCAATGGGAGATGTGGATAACGGACTGCTGTTCTGCGGCAGCAATGCCTGGCGGGCGCAGAAAATAGAAAGAACAGTGGATATCATGGAGGAAATGGCGTGAGAACCATAAGAATCACCGGAACCGGAAGTGCACTTCCGGGAAGGATCGTTACAAATAAAGAATTGGAACAGCTGGTGGAAACCTCGGATGAATGGATCCGGGAGAGAACCGGTATTGCGGAACGACATGTGTCAGTTGGCGAAACGGTTGTGACACTTGCGTCAGAAGCTGCCCGTAAAGCACTCGAACAGGCAGGAAAAAGAGCGGAAGAGATCGACCTGATTCTGGTGGCAACCTGCTCTCCGGAGCAGTATCTGCCCTGTTGCGCCTGTCAGGTGCAGGCGGACATCGGCGCAGTGAATGCACTGGCTTTTGATGTGAATGCGGCCTGTTCCGGATTTTTGTTTGCACTGAATACCGCGGATGCCTATCTGCGGACGGGACTTGCGAAAAATGCGCTGGTCATCGGCAGTGAGGTACTGTCTAAACTGGTGGATTGGAAGGACCGGGGCAGCTGTATTCTGTTCGGAGACGGAGCCGGGGCCGTGGTTATGGAGAGATGCAGGACGGAGTCCCGGGCGGTGGAATACAGTAACGCTTTGCCGGAGACGAGAAAGGGATGCAGGAGACGGCGGAGGAGAAACGGATACCGGCAGCAGGCATTCTGGGCCGGGCACTGCACTCCGACGGCACCGGTGGCGGAGTCCTGCAATGCGGAGCGAGAGAACTGACAACCCCATATGCAAGGACTTCAGCGGCAAAAACGGATCAAAAACAGCAGACGGATGACAGAGAACATTATATTCAGATGGATGGACAGGAAGTGTACCGGTTCGCCACCAGACGGGTGCCGCAGTGCATCGAGGAAGCACTGTCAGATGCCGGACTTGCTGTGCCGGATATTGATATGTTCGTATTGCATCAGGCCAACGCACGTATTATTGATGCAGTGGCGAAACGCCTTCATGCGGATCGTGAAAAATTTCCTACAAATCTGGAGAGGGTAGGCAATCTGTCCTCTGCCTCCATTCCGGTGCTTCTGGACGAACTGCACAGGCAGGGAAAGCTGCACCGCGGCGATCGTATCGTTCTGGCGGGATTCGGAGCCGGGCTTACGATTGGGGCTTGCGTGATGACCTGGTAGACGGTATACTGAAAATGATCCGGAGCGCAGGAAGACTGCGGATATGCGTCAGAGAAGGCGGCTTCGGAGGATTGCGGACATACGAAAGAAAAATTCCAGATATCGTAGAGGTAACTATGGGAAAAAGCAACAACCGGATGCTGAACGAATTGCTGGTGAATCTGTTCCATAACGTGATGGACGCAGAGGCAAAGGCGGTCATAACAGACGAATTCAAGGATATTACAAATAATGACATACACATTCTGGAGGCTATCGGTATCGAGGAACCCAAGAGCATGTCCAGGATTGCCGGGGAACTGCATGTCACCGTGGGAACCCTGACCACGAATATGAACAGTCTGGAGAGAAAAGGATATCTCACCCGCAACCGCAGCACCAGAGATAAACGTGTAGTGCTGGTGACCCTGACAGAGAAGGGGAGGAAAGCTTTTTTCCATCACAGAGATTTCCACAGGAAAATGATCCACACCATCATACGGGATCTGGACGAGGAAGAAATGAAGACATTGATCAAATGTCTGGGAAAACTGGATATATTTTTCAGAGAAGGCAACGAGGGGTGACCGGAGAGATCTGGTGGCTCCTTTTTTGTGTTTACGATGAGCCAGCCTGCTCGATTTTGCGGTGGGCGCACTTGTTTGACAAAATTTTATAAAAATATGAGACGAATCGTATGGAAAATATTGACGGTGCCTTTGCTTTTTTGGTATAATAAATGATACGGATAGTATAAAAACAAAATTGGATTTTACATCTGCAAAGGGTTGGGAAATATGTGAAATTTTGCAGGATATAGAAAGGCATGAGGGTTATGAAGAAAAGTACAAAAGCATGGAGCATGAAGATGAGACTGGCCCTGCTGGCACTGGCGGCACTGGTGTGGATCGCCGTGCCGGTGAGTGCGAGAGCGGAGGGGGAAACAGTAGATACCTGGGATGGCACAGTGGAAGCTTTTACCGAAGGTAGTGGCACAAAGGAAGATCCCTGGCGGATTGAAAATGCAGAGCAGCTTGCGTATCTAGCGCAGCAGGTGAATAATGGCACGAATTATCGAGGGAAGCATTTTCTGCTGGTTTCTGACCTTGACCTTAGCGTTAAGGAGTGGACGCCGATAGGTACATATAGCAACTCTTTCTGGGGAGGCTTTGACGGCGGCGGACGTACAATAACCGGAATGACAATTACAGGAAAGGAAAACAAATATGTGGGTCTGTTTGGAGCGTGCTACAACTTTACCGCTCCTTCCAGCTATATAAAAAGTGTCACAGTAAAGCGGGCTAATATTTCTGGTCATAGCTTTGTGGGCGCGATTGCTGGAGCAGGAGCAAATATTTCTGACTGCTATAGTATCGAAAACACGATTTATGCGAGTCGGTGTGTAGGCGGTGTATGCGGAAGTCTGATAGGAAATATTTCCGGCTGCTACAATAGCAGTTCAGTAAAAGGAAATTCTACAGCAGGCGGAATCATGGGCAGTGCCAGTTATGAAGGAAGAGATGGAAACGGCGTAGTTCAATACTGTTATAATATAGGTGCTGTAACAGTTTCTCAACAGGATAGCTCTGTAGGTGGTATTACCGGTGCATCAGCGAATAGGTATAACATCAGTAATTGCCTGAATTGTGGTAAGATTACAGGGAATGGCAAAAATGTTGGTGGCATAGCTGGAAGCACGGATTCGAATTATATGAACTTTATCGGCAACTGCTATTACAACAGTGATTTGAATAATGCCGGTGTGGGAGAAGGAGCAAGCGATAAGGTGATTCCCCTGACTACCAGCCAGCTTTGCGGTGCACTTCCGGAGGGCTTGGATTCTACAATCTGGAAAGAGGGCAGTGTCGATACCAGCACTGCAAAGGCTACAGATACAGGAAGTAGATTTGGTACAGCCACAGGGACTTACATCAATCTGACAAAGGTGGCAAAGATCGGAGAGACGAAGACTGCTTCCGTACCGGTTTACAACTATGTTACAACGAATGGTGACGACTGGGATACCTATACCCTGATCACCACGGCGGAGGAATTCGTAGCCATCGGACGGGATGATACAAAATGGAGCGGAAACTACGTCTTGGAGAACGATATAGATGTGAGCGGAGTGAAACTCACATCCATTGGAAATCCCGGAACTGCATACACAGGAAAATTCAGTGGAGACGGACACACGATAAGCCATATCAATTTACAGGAAGGAAATGGCTATGGTAGCTTGTTTGGCTATGTAAAAGATAGTAAGGTTATGCTGCTAGCTGTGAATGGAGAGATTGATCTGGGCAATAATGATGCAGGAGGAATCTGCGGTGTATTGGATGGAGGCGAAATTTATGGCAGTTCCTTTATAGGAACGGTAAAAGGGGCTACAGTAGGAGGAATTTGCGCTCATGGCGGATCAGGTAAGATTTCTCAGTGCTTTTTTGAAGGAGACTTGCAGGGAAGGAATGCGACGGCGGGAATCTGTGGTATGGGTGGAAATGTAGGGGGTATTAATCATTGCATTAGTATAGCTACGATTGACATTACCGAGAATGATGGCAATCTTGCTGGAATAACAAATATTAAAGATTATGGTGTAACGAATTGCTATTTCAATAACGATATTTGTAACGTAGAAGATACATATAAATTGGGGCGCACTACCCTGCAACTGACCTCTTCCAGTTTTTTCGAAAAACTCAAAACAAATGGCTTTAGTCCCGAACTCTGGACAAAGAAAGCCAACGATAAAGAGAACGGCATCGCCTACTATCCTTCGCTTGGGGAAAATAATGCAGTTGGTGTAAATTACACCACCGGTCTGCAGTTTGAGAGAGCAGATACCAACACTCCCACCTATGGACAAGATATTACTTTTAACGCAAAGGCACTGGTAAACTTTGTGACAGACGAACAGCCCATCTCTGCGGAAGATACGGAGGGCAGCTTTGAGATCCGGATCGGGGATACCCCGGTGGTAAGCGCAGCGGATTTCAAGAACGGCATCGCAACTTACAAGGCGCAGACCGTGGGCGAGACCATTTTCACCCTCGTTTACACCGGGACAAACTCTTCTTTCTTCCCGGAGCAGACGACGAAGGATCTGACCGTGAATATCAATCCGGCTCTACTTACTGTAGAAGGTAAGGGCATTGCCGGTGGAACCTATGGCAATAAGCTGAGAGAACTCAAAGTGACAAGACTGACGGCAAAACTGGGAACCGAGCCCATCGACGGAACTTGGCAGATCCAGAGCGATGATGACAAGGTTCCTTATGTTGGCGATAGTGAGACCTACACGGCAACGTTTATTCCTACGGAGCATCCGGAATACTATCAGACGCTGACGGCACAGGTAAAATTGGAAATCAGTAAAGCAATTGCTCCGAAGATTCAAGACTTGGATCTCAAATACAGTTGGGCGGCCAAAGGAGAGAAGGCGGTGCAGATACCGGGGTTGCCCGAGGATCTGGGAGAGACAACGATGGAAGTTATCATGTTGGATAATTCCATGAACGTTTTGGCGGCAGATCCCGACATCAAATATTCCGAGGGAAAATTGCTATTCACTCTGGGTGAAAACACCATGGATGATATTGGCGAGCATGCGATAGTAAGTGTTCAGTTACGGTCAAAAAATTATAATGATATTGTGTTTGGCATAACTATCACCCGTACCGCAAAAGCAGACCGCGAGGATACCCCGGATCCGGATGCCTTTGACATGACCTTTACCGTCAGCGGCAACGATCTGGCGGCGCAGATCACCACAGATCGCACTGACGTGGAATTCAGCTTTGATGGAACGGACTGGGGGCAGACCAAATCCGCCGGAGTCGGTCACAACGAGAAGGTGACTGCACAGATCCGCTATGCGGAAACTGATGATTATAACGCAAGCCCCGCCGTATCGAAGACATGGAACTCCGGTCACGGCCCGCTGAACCGCCACGACCGGGTGGAACCCACCTGTCAGGCAGAGGGCAGCATCGAATACTGGACCTGCGACGTCTGCGGACTGTATTTTGCATCCGCAGACGGAAGCAAGAGCATAACAGCGACAGAGATCGTTCTTCCGAAGACGGATCATAGCTGGGCAGAAGGATATCTGTCCGATATGACCGGACACTGGCATAAGTGTGGTGTCTGTGGAATCACCAGCAATACGGAAAAGCATGCATCCGGTGGCGCGGCCACCACAGAACGGGCGGAGATCTGTACGATCTGCGGTTATGAGATCGCACCGAAGAAGCCTGCTGCCAGTAACGACGATGACGATGATGACGACGATGACAGCAGTCAGGCGTCCAATACGGACCAGAAGGCCACGGACGCGGCAACACCTCCCGCAGCCACGACAACGCCCGCCACACCCGGTGTGGTAAAGCCTTCTGTAATTCCCGTGCCCCCGACAACACCTGCTGCGGACGAAAACCGTAAGGAAGATGCGGCAAAGCCCTCCGGGGAGGCACAGGACACGCAGGAATCGAGTGGAGAAGCACCGCAGGAGGAGCGGATAGATTCCATGACCGCCCAGACTTCCGGCTCTCAGGAATCCGGCACAGAGCAGATAACGGAGACCTCCGGTAAGGGAACGAACGCAGGCCGCGTGGCGGCAGCGGCAGCAGGGGGAGCCGTAGTGGTCGGCGGTGGCGGCGCAGCTGTCTACGTGACCATGATCAAAGGAAAGTTTAAATTCAAATAACGTATGATAAGATGATAAGCGAACCTCAGAGGCCCGGTGCTTCTGAGGTTTGTTTTGCCATAGGGGAGAAATCTGCCGGAAATTACAACAAACTATTTTCAGATGAAAATAAATGTATTAAAATAGAAATAAGTATTGGCAGAACGAAGACAGTTTTGCATAGTTACAGCAAACGCAAGAGAAAATAATGAAATATAGAAAACGGAGGATCCTACGATGAAGAGAATCGGAATGTTGACGAGCGGTGGTGACTGCCAGGCATTAAATGCTGCCATGAGAGGTGTGGTGAAGACCCTGGCGAACAGTAAGGAAGAGGTCGAGATCTATGGCTTCCTCGATGGCTACAGAGGACTGATCTACGGTAATTTCCGCATGCTGACAGACAAGGATTTCTCCGGCATCCTTACCAAGGGCGGCACGATCCTGGGAACCTCCCGTACCCCCTTCAAGACGATCCAGGATCCGGATCCCAACGGGCTGAACAAAGTGGAAGCCATGAAGCAGAACTATTACAAGCTGCAGCTGGACTGCCTTGTAATTCTCGGTGGTAACGGCACCCACAAGACTGCGAACCTGTTGCGCAAGGAAGGACTGAATATCGTGACCCTGCCCAAGACCATCGACAATGACCTGTGGGGCACCGATATGACCTTCGGTTTCCAGAGTGCGGTGGATATTGCAACGGATGCCATCGACTGCATCCATACCACAGCAGCTTCCCACGGCAGAGTATTTATCGTGGAAGTTATGGGACATAAAGTAGGGTGGCTGACCTTGAATGCCGGAATGGCAGGCGGTGCGGACATCATCCTGCTCCCGGAGATCCCTTATGATATCGATAAGGTGATCGAGAAGATCGAAGACAGGGACAAAAAGGGCTGCCGTTTTACCATTATCGCTGTGGCTGAGGGTGCGATTTCCAGGGAAGATGCTGCCCTGACCAAAAAAGACTACAAGAAAAAGATGGAAAAATATCCGTTCCCTTCCGTATCTTACGAAGTGGCTGCACAGATCCAGGAGAAGACCGGCAGAGAAGTACGTGTCACCGTACCCGGCCATATGCAGAGAGGCGGAAGCCCCTGCCCTTATGACAGAGTATTCGCCAGCCGTCTGGGCTCCGAGGCAGGCAAGCTGATCCTGGATAATCAGTATGGATTCATGGTAGGTTACAAGAACCGTGAGATCGTAAGGGTTCCGTTAGAGGATGTAGCGGGCAAGTTAAAGACCGTGGATCCCGATGCTACCATCGTACAGGAAGCGAAACTGCTGGGCATCTGCTTCGGCGATTAAGACAGAAAATTAATGAGTAACTATTTTCGCCAGGCATCTGCTAATATTTGATGGCTCTGAATAGTTACAAGGAAGAGAGAAAAAACATGTCATATACAGCACTATACCGGAAATTCCGCCCGGATGCTTTTTCCGATGTCAAAGGTCAGGATCATATCGTGACCACATTGAAGAATCAGCTGCGGGCGAACCGGATCGGCCATGCGTACCTGTTCACCGGAACAAGAGGTACCGGTAAGACCACGGTGGCCAAGATTTTTGCGAAAACAGTGAACTGCGAACACCCCACAGAGGACGGCCCCTGTGGGGAATGCCGTATTTGTAAGGCAATCGCAGCAGGAGCCAGCATGAATGTCATCGAGATCGATGCGGCTTCCAACAACGGTGTGGACAATATCCGTGAGATCATCGACGAGGTATCCTATTCTCCCGCGGAGGGAAAATAC
>ERZ859980.1146-NODE-1146-length-11674-cov-4.550994_pt1 | contig 11674 bp, 10 predicted proteins | sample MGYA00509984_ERZ859980 | MGnify/ENA primary metagenome ERZ859980 (study PRJEB30046, sample SAMN00715173) | human gut metagenome | study: EMG produced TPA metagenomics assembly of the A metagenome-wide association study of gut microbiota in type 2... | reverse complement strand
ACCGGATCCGAATGTTTGGAGAGTCTTTCCCTCCGATCCGAAGGCACGTAGAATTAACGGGATCCCATAATACAAAATACTGACCTTCTGTAAGATTTATACTCTGTTTTGCGTATATATAATTAAAGACCAAGAAAGGAGCCGCCTATGAAAAAGAAGAACATTAATAAAAAAGTCGTATTTTCCATCGGAGGACTATGTACATTATGCCTGGTACTTCTTGCTGGCACCTGGTATTTAAACTATGAACCCACAGAGGAGTTCACTCCTGCCACTCAGGAAGTAGAAACCTTGGCAAACACCTGGGATGATAAATTAGAGTCGGATGTACCAGAGGCATCTGTCAAAGAAGAACCTCTTTATACCGGTGAAGTATCCGACAATACTCAAACTGTCATCTCTGAAGATGAAAGCGGATCCACCGTAGATCTATCCGGAAGCGTGACAAAAGAGGAAGCCCAGGAGACCAAACCTACCGATAAACCGATGCCCATTGGGGATACCACAAATAAGGACGAAGTTCCTTCCTATCCGGAAGAGGTTCCTGTAACAGCACCAGAAGTGCAGGCTCCTGCTGATAATTCAGAAAGTTCCCATCCCGGACAAGTTTACGATCCGGTATTTGGTTGGATCGATACCGGTAATACTACTTATGATGTAGTTGACAGTGATGGAGACATCAACAAGCAAATAGGCACTATGGGTGAATAACAAAAAAACGACTAAGACATGGTAAGCACGCCATGTCTTTTTTATTGCAAAGGAGATCTTATGACAGCACTTAGGAAATACTTTTTCCCACTGCTTCTATCCCTAACCATATTCTTATCCACAAGCATATCCACTTATGCTATGTGTAGCAATCAAAGTATTCATCATACATATACTCATATTTCCTGAAAAAACTCTTTGTCATGGAGCTTTTATACGTCAGGTGCGGTGTGATTCCATCATCCAAAAGCAACTTTTTCTATCGCAAATGTTTCGTATCCAACATCGGCTACTAGAAAGATGTGCAACGTAGTCCATCATTTCTAGGCCGAAGAACCACTAATACATAACATTAATCTCTATTTCTTAGAGTTTCTAGCGCATGCTTCAAATACCGTACATATGCTGAGTGAACAGTACTTTTATCAGCATGACTAGATCCATACTGAAGTGATTATTGTCTGTACCTTATTTGTCAGTCACAAGGTCATAAATATAACCCTAATCTATTGTCTGACAGATCAGATGTAGCAAATAATTCTGCGAGGCAATAAAGCATGTGTATCTATTCTCTTTTCTTATTGGCACTCTATGTGATTATATGAAACACTTCCTTTTTGGTATTTTCATTATATTAAATAGACAATGAAAAGTCTTATAGATCAGTATTTCAGCATTTTTATATATTTAAGTTCATTTTTATTGCAACCATGGTACAAGAAAAGTTTCCTCACAAGAATGAGATTTGTCTACAGTCCGAATTGAATAGGAGGCAGCAAAATTAGCTGCCTCCTATTCAATTAATTTAAGTCATCTATTTTCATTTTCTCTAGTTCTGTTTGTCTCTTTGTTTTGCCATTTTTTAGTTCGGAATTATATCTTATAATTCGTTTAATCATTAAATATACTCCAATTAGTACGATGATACATAAAATTATCCCCAATATTGTCATAATAACTGTAAGTGTCATATCATTTGCCTCCTGGTATGATGTAGTCATAGACCAATAGCAGTCTTCTACATCATTATTTAATCTATATCAAGGTTGGTAGGAGGATTCTCCTCTGATTTCATTCCAACCAAAGATACGTGTATAAGTTACATGTTTTTAGTATAATTATTCACTCCTAGACTTCGTCTGTTACATAAGGTATTATATTCCATTGAATAGGGAAAAGGACGTTCGCCTCCTAGGGAGCTGGCTTATGTCCAGCAATACCCGTAACTTTAGACAGTCATTCCATCAATGAAAATTTATGTTTTAGGCTGGTTGGGAGCAATTAAGCTATACCCGTATCACGTGCCAGGTAGTGTATTCATTGTTTTTATGGAACCCTATCGGAAGGAGCTTACAATGTACAACAAAAACTATATTTCCGTCGGTATCGATGTCGGTTCTGCCTTTAGTTTCATGACCATCGTTGCACCTGACGGCTCTGTAATCCAAAAACCTTTTAAAATTACACACAATAAACCGGATTCTCTGGAAAAGGCCGTTTCTGCCATAAAAAAAGCAGAAGAGCTACATTCCTTAGAAAGTCGCACCTTTCTGGAATCCACTGGGATCTATCACTTCCCGCTCTTCTGCTACCTTGTTGATTGTGGTTTTCACGTCTCCATAATCAATCCTATTATTACACATTCTGCGAATAATACAAGTATCAGAAAAGTAAAAAATGATAAAGTTGATTCCATTGGTATTGCAAAGCTGGGATTATCCGGTGATATCCCTGTATCTCAATTCCCAGCAAAGCTGGTCCTTGAGATTCGATCCCTTACACGCAAGTATTATGATCTGACCGATGAACGGTCTGCTCACATCAACAAACTTAAGGGCGATCTGCATACCGTTTTTCCACAGTATCTGGACATCTTTTGTGATGTCACTGGCAAAACATCTACCATGATTCTCCGTCAGTATGGTACTCCGGATAAAATACTCCGTGGTCATAAAAAGACCATGATTGAAAAAATATCAAAAGCCTCAAGAAAAGGACTTTCAAAAGCTGCCGAGCGCTATGAAAAGCTCTGTGCCGCCGCAACAGCCGCAAAAACTTTCGGATGCCAGATTGATAGTATCTATTTCAACATCTCTCTGACTCTTGACCTTATCGAGAAGCTTGACTCTGCCTTGGATTCTATTTTGCAGCGGATCCATCAGCTGGTAACGTTCAATAAATCCGAAAAGTTTATCCAGCAGATTAAATGGCTTGATACCATTAAAGGGGTTGGATTTCTTACTGCTGTGACCATCATGTGCGAAATCGGTGATTTTTCAGCATTCCGCAATCCAAAACAGTTATTCGCTTACTTCGGACTTGATCCGGAAGTAAATCAGTCTGGTAAGTTCGTTGGCACTGAAATGCATATGACCAAACGAGGCTCCAGAATCGCCCGCCGCGCTGTCTTCGCAGTAGCACTGGCATCCATACGCACTAAACGCAATGGAGAAGGCATTAACCCATATCTTCGTGAATACTATGAGAAGAAATCCGGGCAAAAACCAAAGATGGTAGCTCTTGGTGCAGTAATGCACAAAGTGTGCAACATCATCTTTGCTGTTCTTCGTGATGAGAAAGAATTCGAATTACGGTCTCCCGAAGAACACTGCAGGCAGTATCAACGTCCTGCTTTACAGGCTGCATAAACATTCATCCTGTGCTGTATATAACCATCAACAAAGCGAAAATCCAAAGGATTTACGTTTATTAAAGTTACTCATTTTTAGGTTTCAATAATCAATAGAAAAAGTTCTATTTTTTATCATTTAGGGCTTGACTATAACTAGCTGGTCTGAATGCGGAGCTCTGTTACATAGGCGGAAAATTTACTGCCAGTCTGTTTGACGAACATTTTGCTGACATAATCCGGATTCATAAAAAGATAATTTTCCGAGATCCATTTCAGTGAAAGGTTGCTGTCACTCAGATGCTCTCTGATGTACTTTATGACCTTTTCCACACAGTCTGTGTATTTGTGCTGCGGTTCCACAGAGAAGATCGAGGTCATGATCTGCTCCGCACATGGAATCAGGTCATTCATGGTGACACAGACGTTGACTGCCATGAGACTGTCTGTGGTCTGCAGTTTGCTGAGCGGGTAATATTCCTTCTTGGAGGCCTCCATTACCAGACGGATCATCTGGGTCTTGGCCAGATCCACATCCTGTTCCCCGGATAATTCTGTGAAAAATCTTCTCTGCAAAAGTTTTTCCGGTGGCATTTCCGTGAGGAACAGCTGTGTCAGCAGGGAATCTACCCGGGAAGCAGTCTTGCTTTTACAGGTTTCCACACAGGATACGATGACCTGCGTGATCTCTGTTTCATTGGAAGGCTTTAACAGATAGTGTTTCACACCATAGCGCATGGCGGTCCGTGCAAATTCAAATTCACCATATCCTGAGAGGATGATAAACTCTGTGTTCAACTGGGCAGCACGGACCTTTTCAATCAGATCCAGCCCGGATAAACCGGGCATCTTGATATCTGTCATGACAATATCCGGGTATTCATCCAGAATACAGTCAAAGGCTTCAATACCGTCTTTGCAGACAGCAGCCACATCAATTCCCAGAGAATTCCAGTCGATCAGGGAATGGATCGTTTCACGTATGATCTTCTCATCATCCACGATAATCATCTTTAACATAAGGTATCTCCATTTTTACTACAGCAAAATCATTTTCGTTATAGAAGTGCAGCCCGTATTGCTGGCCGAACATCAGCTGGATGCGTTCTTCAATATTTAACAACGCAATGCCCAGACCCTGTTCCTGAATCTTATGTGTCCGGAGATTCTCCAATAAATCATCGGGGAATTCAGATCCGCTGTTTTTCACATAAATCTGTATCAGCCCCTGGGAATACACACAGGTGAGATTGATGATACATTCATCCGTGATCTGCTCCAGTGCATAGTGTACGGCATTTTCCAACAACGGCTGAATGGAAAGCTTGGGAACCTGTGCATCCAGACAAGCATCCGGAATGCTTTCCGTAAAATTCAGACGGTTGTCAAAACGAAGCTGCTGTATAGTCATATAATAATGTATAATATCAAGTTCCTGCTTCAACGTAAAGCGTTCTTTTTTGTTCAGCGTCATCCGCAGGAAATGACCCAGGGAGTCTGCAATCTGTGATATTTCCGGCTCTCCGATGGCCTTGGCCCGCCAGTTGATGGCATCCAGCGTGTTATACAGAAAATGCGGATTCATCTGGGATTCCAGACTTTTTAACTGCGCATCTTTAGCCAGCAGCTGTTGACGGTAATTTTCAACAACCAGTGTCTGGATCCGCTCTGCCATATGTGTAAATTGCCTGTGCAGAATACCAATCTCATCGGTACGATCATTATAATCATAAGGAATCTCTGCCAGTACGGTGGAGTCTTCACCGAACCGCTGCATACGGTAGAGCAGCAGATCAAAATGTCTGGTGATCTTACGTACGATCAGGTGGACGATCAAAATGGAGCACAGGAAACCGCAGAACAGGATCAATACATATAGAAATGCAGTCATCTGCTGGGATTTTGCCACTTCGTCATAAGAGATCAGATGCAGATAATTCCATTCATTGATGTCCATGGTGCCGCGGATGGCAAAATATTTTCTGCCATTCAGGGTGACAACAGCATAACTTTTGATTTTATCATTGATTTTCTGTACTTCCTCTGTATCCAATTCCGGAGAAGAGAACAGCAGCTGGTCTTTCTCATAGATGATCCAGTAGGAACCTTTATATTCATTGCTGATCTTGGACATTTCCGTTACCAGATCTCCCAGATTTACATTGATGATCAATGTTCCGAGATTATCCAGTCGTAAGTTCTTGATCTTTTTGATCTCCCGGACAAGAAATATACCGTGGTCTTCCGCATGGGAAGTTACCCATACCGGGGAGCCTTCCCCGGCCTCTGCCAGAGCTATCAGTTCTTTAGTCAGATCCGCATCCGGCCGACAGGCAATATTTTCATTGGTATAAGTGATGAATCTGGGGCAGGAAATTGCCGCCATTTTCAGGTAGGGCTGGCGGTATTCCAGGTAGTGTTTCTGTAAAGCAGAATAAATATCAGAGTAATAATGTACAGCATAGTCTTCCTGGGGCTGGTAGATTTCATCCAGTGTTGATTGGACTGTAGAATCTGAACGGACGATATTGGTCATGGTCACCAGATCCTCCAGCCGGTTAGTAAATTCATAGGAGACTAACGACGAGGAAGACTGCATGGACTGATACAGCAGCTTATGATAACGCGATGTAATAATGGAAAAGGCAGCTACCAGGAAAAAGAACAGAAAGAGAAGGTCAATCCCTATGGTAGAGAGCAGTAACTTGGTTTCTAACTTCTGATTTGCTATTTTTCTCGAGATATTCTTATTAAAAAATGACATGATATACAAGCCTCCATCAGTTCTTTATTGATTATATACACAACATGCACATGTTTTCAACAATGATATCGGTTTTTTGGTGCAAATAGACGGAAAAGTATATTCCTGGAAAAAATAAGAACTGTTATAATTAGAACATCAAAAAGAAGTAAATCCATAGCGGATTTACCTTTCGATACCAAAAGGAGGGTTATATTAATGAAAAAGAGAGTTTTATCCCTGTTAATGGCATCCGCCATGATCGTCGGACTGACTGCATGTGGTTCTTCCAATGAACCCGCAGCTACCGCTTCCACCGACAGCGGTAATACCGCAACCACGACTGCTGACAACAGCGGAAGTGCAGCGGCCGGAAATGTATCCATGACATTCACCTGGTGGGGCAACCAGACCAGAAATGAACGTACACAGGCAGCCCTGGATCTGTATTCTGAGCAGAATCCCGGTGTAACCTTTGATACACAGCCTGCAGAGTGGAATGATTACTGGACCAAGCTGTCCACCCTGGCAGCAGGTAATTCCCTTCCCGAGTGCCTGCAGATGGACTATTCCTATCTGGCACAGTATGTAGCAGCAGATCTGCTGGTAGACCTGACACCTTATGTAGAAGATGGTACGCTGGATGTATCTAATGTATCTCAGGGTATTCTGGATGCGGGTTCCATTGACGGTAAGTTATATGCAGTCTGTGCAGGAATGAATGCACCTTCCCTGTTCTACAACAAGACCTTGCTGGACAGCCTGGGAATCACTGTAAAAGATAACATGACAATTGATGAGTTCGAGGCAGTGGCACGTGAGGTTTATGAGAAGTCCGGTGTTAAGACTGATCTTCCTTACAGTGCAGGTGACAACTATCTGCCCTATGCAATGCGTTCTCATGATGTGGTGAAGCTGTTCAATGAGGATTCCCTCAATGTAACAGATGCAGCAAGTCTGGTACCGGGCTTCCAGATTTATGAAGATGGTGTCAAGGACGGATGGATCATCGGCGCAGATGTTCACGCTGAACTGACTTCCAACTCTGTAGAGCAGAGTCCTCTGGTATACTTCTCCTCCGAAGCAACCCAGTCCTGGTGCGGATTCTTCTGGTCCAACCAGCTGTCTGCTATGGTAGCGGCCGCTCCCGAAGGCATGGAGATCGGCATCACCACATGGCCTTCCGAGAACCCTCAGAAGTCTAACTTCTTAAAGCCCAGCCAGTTCTTTGCAGTATCCAGAGATGCCGGCGAGAATGAGGCAGAAGCTGTTAAGGTTGTAAACTATCTGTTGAACTCTGAAGATGCTAACAAGATCCTTCTTGGTGAGAGAGGTGTGCCTGCTTCTTCCGTAGTAGCATCCGCCATCGCTCCTCTGCAGGATGAGACTGCACAGGTGGTTACCAAGTATGTAAATGACGTAGTAACTCCCAACTGCTCCGCTATCAGCCCTGCGATCCCTGATGGAGCAAATGAAGTATATGATTACTACAACCAGCTGGTTGATAAGATCCTCTATGGTCAGATGACCGCACAGGAGGCAGCAGAAGATCTGTTCAAGATGGGCAACCAGATCATGTCCAGATAAGCTGTCTGAACTTACATAAGTAATAACAATCTTACAACATTTTTTAGAATGACAAAATGGGTACTGTGGAAGCATCCGCAGTACCCATTCTGAAAAAAGGCTGCTTCTATGAATGCTGCAGCAACGGAGGTAACGTTATGAAGACAACAAAGCACATGACTATCCGTCAGAAGCTGAATACGGAAAAGGCTGCAGGTATCGTATGTACTATGCCATTTATCGTTGGATTTCTGGCGTTTATGATTATTCCCATGTGTATATCGCTTTACTATTCCTTCTGCGATTACAATATTTTACAGCCCCCTACATTTACCGGATGGGCGAATTTTAAGAGAATGTTTTCTGATGCAACGTTTTATCAGTCTCTGGTGGTAACTTTCAAATTTGCCATCATTTCGGTTCCGTTACGACTGATCTTCGCATTGATCGTTGCACTGCTTTTATTTAAGAGTACGAAAATGACAGGCGTTTACCGTGCACTGTATTATCTGCCTTCCATCATCGGCGGATCTGTAGCAGTAGCAATCCTCTGGAAGAGACTGTTTGCGGTAGACGGACTTGTAAATAAACTTTTGATGGTGTTCGGAATGAAAGAGCCGGTAGCATGGCTGGGTGATACCAGAACAGCAATCTGGACTCTGATCATTCTGGCGGTATGGCAGTTCGGTTCTTCCATGCTGATCTTCCTGTCTGCATTGAAGCAGATTCCTGTCAGCCTCTATGAAGCGGCAAGAGTGGATGGTGCCAACGGATGGCAGCAGTTCTGGAAGATCACACTGAAGCTTCTGACTCCCACGATCCATTTTAACCTGGTAATGCAGATGATCAACGGTTTTCTGGCATTTACACAGTGCCTGATCATCACACAGGGTAAACCCATGAACTCTACTCTGTTCTACACGGTATATATGTACCAGCAGTCCTTCCTCTTCGGAAGTACCGGTTACGGCGCAGCACTGGCATGGATCATGCTGGCATTGATCGCATTTATTACATGGATCCTGTTTGCAACCAAAAAACTGTGGGTATACGATGGCGGTTTATAGAATCGGAAAGGTACGCCGCAACGCGTAAGTGGGTGTTATTATGAAAAGAAAAAAGACAATCAGCAATATTATATATCACATTTTAGTATGTGCCTTCGGACTGGTAATGATCTATCCGCTGGTATGGATGGTAATGAGTTCCTTTAAGGATACGAACACCATCTTTACCACAGCCACCAGCCTGATCCCGGAAAAATTCACATTACAGAACTATGTAAACGGCTGGAAGGGTTTTGCAAAGGTAGGTTTTGGAACCTTCTTCAAAAACTCTCTGTTTATCTCCATTACCGCCACCATTGGAACCGTACTTTCTTCCTCTGTGGTAGCCTATGGATTTGCCAGATGCAAATTCCCCGGCAGAAAGCTTCTCTTCGCAGCAATGCTGGCATCTATGATGCTGCCGGCACAGGTACTGATGATCCCTCAGTATCTCTGGTATCAGAAGCTGAACTGGGTTGGAACCAATCTGCCGCTGATCGTGCCTTATTGCTTTGCTATTCAGGGTTTCTTCGTTTATATGATGACAAACTTTATTGAAGGCATTCCCAGAGAGCTGGATGAGGCAGCAAAGATTGACGGCTGCTCCTATTATACCATTTTCACCAAGATCATCTTCCCGCTGATGGTTCCTACCATGATCACCGGATGTATCTTCTCCTTTATGTGGAGATGGGATGATTTCCTTGGAGCATTATTGTATGTCAACAAGACAGAGAAATATCCTGTCAGTCTGGCACTGAAAATGTTCTGTGACCCCAGTTCTTCTTCCGACTACGGTGCTATGTTCGCTATGGCGACCTTGTCTATTCTGCCTGCAGTATTGATCTTCTTCTGCCTGCAGAGATATCTGGTAGAAGGAATTTCCACTTCCGGCCTGAAGGGCTAAGAGAGGAGCAGAGAGATGATATACGATGTATTGGAATACGGTGCAAAAGGTGATGGCGTGACGAATGACGCTGCAGCCATCCAGAAGGCGATTGATGCCTGCAGCCAGGCTGGCGGCGGTAAGGTCCTGTTACAGGGAGGACATGTCTTCCGGAGCGGAACCATTTTTCTGAAATCAAATGTGGAATTTCATCTGGAGATGGGGGCTGTCCTGAAAGCCAGCGACCATCTGGAAGATTTCGATATGTTGAAAGTGGGAACCCCACAGATCAGCAAGGTAGACACTCCGACCTACAATGCCTGTGATTACAATGGAAAACCGACGCTGAATTTTGTATACAGCAAGGATGCCGAGAATGTGGCTATCACCGGATTTGGCAAGATTGACGGCAACGAGGAGATATTCTATGGAAAGGTGACCAAATGGCATATTGACGGATATTTTTATCCCAGAGTACCGTTGCTGTTCCTGGAAAATGTAAGGCATCTGACCATCCAGCAGGTAACCCTGACCGGCAGTGCATTCTGGACCACTCATCTGGTGGGATGTAAGGAAGTATTGATTGAGGGAATCCGTATTATCAATAATCTGCGTCTGGCTAACTGCGATGGCATTGATCCGGATCACTGCAACAATGTGAGAATCTCCAACTGTCATATTGAATGCGCAGATGACTGTATTGTATTTAAGAATACGGCGGCTGCCATGGAATATGGTCCCTGCGAAAATATTGTAGTGGATAACTGTACCATGATCTCCACCAGTGCTGCTATCAAGTTCGGCACGGAGAGTGAAGCGCCTTTCCGGAACATTTCCGTGACCAACTGTAGTATCCAGCGCACCAACCGTGCAATTTCCCTGCAGTTACGTGATAAAGGCTGTATAGAAAATGTGACATTCTCCAATCTGAATATCGATACCCGCCTGTTCTCCAAGGTACATTGGTGGGGCGAGGCAGAACCCATTACCATCACTGCGGTGAAGAGAAATGCACAGACGAATGTGGGATATATCCGGAATGTCCGTTTCCAGAATATCAACTGTGTCGGAGAGAATGGCATCCTGATCTACGGTGACGATTCGAAAAATATCCGGGATATCACATTTGACGGTATTCATGTCCAACTGGAGAAGAAGACGGACTGGCCGAAGAATTGCCATGATCTGCGTCCCAACGAGGGAAATGTGATCCTGGAGGATTCTCTCAGAGTGCTGTATGCCCGCAATGCGGAAAATGTTCTGTTCCGGGATTTCTCTTATGAGATCGCAGAGGATATGAAAGGCGAAGTTGAAGATCCTGTATTCATCGAGAATTGCGAAAATGTGGAATATTGATCTGCCTGTGTGTAAATAAAAAAGGCCTCCGAAGGTCAGAGTGCATCTGATTTTCGGAGGTTATTTTTTGAAATCTTATCTGTCCAGCTTGTTGGGCTCGGGATAGGCCTCGCCGAAAGTATCTACGGTAACGCTTTCCATTACCTGATCCTCCAGAGGACGATCACTGTAATCAGTAGGGGTATCTGCAATCTTATTTACCACATCCATGCCCTCAATGACCTTACCGAAAGCGGCATAAGAGCCATCCAGGTGAGGACTGGTTTTGTGCATGATGAAGAACTGGCTGCCTGCGGAATCGGGATGCATAGCTCTTGCCATAGACAGAACGCCTTCGGTATGTTTCAGATCATTGGTCACGCCGTTAGCAGCGAATTCACCCTTGATGCTGTAGCCGGGACCACCCATGCCGGTGCCATCGGGACATCCGCCCTGGATCATGAAACCGCGGATGACACGGTGGAAGATCAGACCATCGTAAAAATGCTTGTTGATCAGACTGATAAAATTGTTGACGGATTCGGGGGCAATTTCAGGATAAAGCTCGCATTTGATCACACCGCCATCCTTCATAGTAATAGTAACAATAGGATTCTTTGCCATAATAATTTCCTTTCTTTCTTGACAGAAATAGAATAAAATGATATCAGGGTCAAAAGCCCCCGACTTTGATGCCTACGAATTGCTTCGTGCTACGCACTCTCACAATTATACCCAATATTCGCATATCGTGGGAT
>ERZ859980.1139-NODE-1139-length-11763-cov-2.440553_pt1 | contig 11763 bp, 10 predicted proteins | sample MGYA00509984_ERZ859980 | MGnify/ENA primary metagenome ERZ859980 (study PRJEB30046, sample SAMN00715173) | human gut metagenome | study: EMG produced TPA metagenomics assembly of the A metagenome-wide association study of gut microbiota in type 2... | reverse complement strand
TTGTGGTGATTTCTGTTAATTTGTACTTGACAAGAGGTCATTACATATCAGTTGACTTTATAAGGTAAGAATGATAATATATGTAGTATTAAAAACTACATTTTATAAGTTTTAGAATTGTGTATGTTCGTTTTTGGCACTTTTTAAGGTGATCGGCAATATAAAGCCGGTTTATTTTGGATATGAACGGACATACTGATAGTAGACAGCCGCAGACTTCTGCAGGCAGATTGGAGAGAACTATGTCCTATTTGATTTTATGTGACAGTTGCACAGATTTTACGGAGGATATGAAGCAGGATCCGCATTTTGCCCATATTCCCTTGACGATCCATATTGGTGATTACGATATAATTGATGATGATACTTTTGATCAGCAGGATTTTCTCAGACGCATCGATGCTTATCCCGAATGTGCCAAATCTTCCTGCCCGGCACCGGATGAATATCTTAAACACTTTGAGATGGCTGATGACATTTATATGGTAACGTTATCCAGTCATCTGAGTGGTTCTTATAATAGTGCCATGCTGGCAGCCAATATGTATATGGAAGATCATCCAAATAAACATATCCATGTATTTGATTCCTTGTCTGCCTCTTCCGGGCAGACATTAGTCGCACTCAAAGCAAATGAACTCGCCGGCAGTGGACTTTCTTTCGACGAAGTGATAAAACAGACCGAACAGTTTATTCATGAGATGGGTACAAAATTTGTCTTAGAATCTCTTGAGACTCTGCGTAAAAACGGTCGCCTCTCTACGGTAACCGCTACGCTGGCAAGTGCACTCAACATCAAGCCGGTAATGACATCTAATGGTAATGGTGAGATTGATAAAGTAACACAGGCACGTGGTATGTCAAAGGCGATCATAAAGATGGCAGATGCGATCAAGGCGGACGCTGTTGATCCACAAAACCACACATTAATGATCGCACATTGCAACAATCGCAAACGTGCTGAATTTGTCAAAGAAGAGATCTTGAAACGCCTTTCATTTAAGGATGTACAAATTACAGAGACCGGAGGCATCAGCTCCCTCTACGCAGCCGATGGCGGTATTGTAGTCTGCTACTGATCTTAATACCGCAGATTGTTTTCTCTACCGGTATACTGTAATACCATATAAAAGCATCTGTAAAAAGGATCAAAAACCAGCGTTATACAAGTATTTTCCTATACTAAAAAACGGTAGTCGGAATCACCCGGCTACCGTTATTATTTTGCATATTTTGCCTCGCAGCAATCCGACCTTTAATCTGCCATTTGCGAAGCTCAACTGTGCTGCCTGATAAGAGGCATATTTTTTACCGCCTTCCCACACAAGCTTCACTTGGTGTGTCCGCCCATTATAACGATATATGCGGTTGAAGTTGATAAAATAAAATCTCCCTTTGCTGCCTTTGACAAATAAACTTCCACCAGCCCTCGCCAAAGTACGAGCAGCACCTCCGGCGATCCGCTTTCTTTGTCTGACCGCCCGATCTGTCTGATAGATAAATCTGCCTTTCTGATAATAAAAAGCACTGTTTACCTGCTTCCAATATTTGTGGTCATATTTTGAAGATGTTGTTAGCTTACAGCGAATCCCTCGGTAACCCTTCTTTTTCAGATAGGACGTACTGCACAAAAAATTTTCATGAAGTACCAGCCCCGGCTGATCCTTATGCGTGTTTGGATTTAAGGGATCGTCCCAGGTCAGATCAACATGGTACCATTTTCCCTTTAATCGTACCACATTCCACATATGCATCATTGAATAGGAATTGGCAAATTTTACAGGGATATTCACCTTTTGCAATAACAATGCGTATGCCTTTGCATATCCCTGGCAGTTCCCCTTTCCTTTCAGAAATACCCCCCATTCACTGGTGCAATATGTTGTATTCTGATCTGAATATGCCGTATTCCGGATCAGATAATCATGAAAATACAACGCTTTCTCAAGCTTTGTCATTCCAGACGGTGCTTTTGCCACGATCCGATCAACCTTGGCTCGGATCTTTCGCCGAACCTTCTGGATCTTGGTCCGATCCGGCGCACCATCTGCTTTCCGAAATATTTTCATATAACTCAGTTTCATCTGGCGCACCTGTCCGTCAGATGCGCTGACAACCTTCGTATATTCCTGCCCACTGTAAAAGAGATACGATGTCTGTGTCGCGATTTCCGTCATCATATTACTCACCGCTTTGTCGTCGCGTTTGTTGTACAAATGATATTTCGACACATCTACCTGACGTTCATAATTCTGAAAGGCCAATATCACCGCTCTTTTGGCTCCTGCAATGTCCGCTTTTGGAGCAGCCGCTGCTCTGACTGACGATATCCCCCCGATAAACAGTACCACACAGATCACAAGCATCTGGCGCACTGTCTTACTAAGCCGGCTCATCAATCGACCTCATCCTGCAGCACACTTCCCGCCAGATTGGCAATAAACTGTGTTGCCGTACGTCCGGAAATACCACCATGGCTAAGCTCCCACTGATTAGCTTTCAAACAGAGTTCCTCTTCCGACAAGGTGATCTGTGGATATTTTTTAGCCAATTGTTTAACAATCTCGAAATATTCCTGCTGCTTTGGACGATAATATCCGATCGTCACACCAAATCTCGCTGCTAATGACAACTTCTCCTGCATTGTATCCGAACGATGCAGTTCATCCTGCGACATATCAGAGCGATCGCTCCAGGTCTCGCGGATCAAATGTCTGCGGTTCGAAGTTGCATAGATCAAAACATTATCCGGTTTAGTTTCCAGACCGCCTTCGATCACCGCTTTGAGATATTTATACTCAATCTCAAATTCTTCAAAAGAAAGATCATCCATATAAATAATAAAACGATAATTGCGGTTTTTGATCTCTGCAATGATCTGTGACAAATACTGAAATTCATGTTTATACACTTCGATCATGCGCAGGCCCCTGCTATAGTATTCATTTAATATTGCTTTGATACTGGTTGATTTACCGGTACCTGCATCACCAAATAACAGTACATTATTAGCCTGTCTGCCTGATACAAATGCCTCTGTATTTTCTATTAATTTCTGTTTTTGACTTTCATAACCAATAATATCTGATAACAGCATATCACCGGTATTTGTAATCGGTGTAAGAATATCCTCTGCCTCCGATCCTGCGACACGAAAAGCTTTGTTAAGCCCAAACTTACCAACACCATATTTTTTGTAAAAGTCCGTTACAATACGATACAGTGCATCCTCATCATCCGCTTTTTCAATGGCATCACTTAATTCCTGCACTTTTTCGCTCACACTCTTGTTGAAGATCTGTTCACTTTTACCAACTGCCTCATAATTGCAGATCACGGAAAAGCAATTGATCTCTAATGCTTTTTCAATCGGTGAAAAATCATAGTCAAACAATTTCTTGAATATCTGAAAATCTGCTTTGGCAAATGCATTGACCGTACCATCATTGCCGCCAACCTTTTCCGATACCATTGTAAAAGGGTTTTCACTCATTGCCAATTGAAAAGCAAGATAATTGTGCCATAGATTTTTGTTAAATCCATAACGAGTCGCTAAATCCAACAAACTGTGAATCTGCTCATAAATTTCCGTTATCAGATTGTCCTTGTCGTAATCACCACTATAAAACCTTTGGCAAATATCGGACAAACGCAATAAAATGCCATCTTCTTCCATGCCGCGGTATATAACCAATCTTGATATTAAACGGTACATCCAATTCCTCCAATCAACTCATTCATATCCAAATATATACTACATGCGCTCCGGTGCTTCTAATCCAAGCAGATCAACTGCAGTCTCCAATACATTCACGACAAGTTTGCTAAGGCAGATATGAGAATTTCTTAGTGCTGCATCTTCATTTGCAACGATCTTGTTCTCATGATAAAACTTGTTGTAAGCATCAGATAACTCATAAATAAACTGGCAAATCTTGTGCGGTGCCTGCTCCTCATAAGCTGCCTGCACGATCTCACCCCATTTTGACAGAGACAGCATAACATCTGTTGCACTCTTATCGGATGCCGGAAGAATTGACACCTGCTCATCTACTTCGATTGCATTTTGTGCTACCTTGGCAAGCAAAGATTTGATACGAACGATTGTATACATAATATATGGACCTGTGTTACCCTCGAATGACGTAAAGCGGTCGAGATCAAACACATAATCTTTGGATGCCTGATTGCTCAGATCACCATATTTGATTGCTGCAAGCGCCACTTTGGCCGCAACATCAGCTCTCGTCTCATCGTCCATATCTCGGTCAGCCATCTTATCCGATACCTGTGCGGTCACATCCGCAAGCAGATGCTCCAGTCGAAGCACACCGCCATCTCTCGTCTTAAACGGCTTACCGTCTTTACCATTCATAGTACCAAAACCGACAAAGATAAGATCAACATCATCACCAATGATCTTTGTCTTCTTAGCACAACGGAATACCTGTTCAAAATACAAAGACTGTCTCTTGTCTACCACATAAATAATACGGGTTGGATCAAATAATTTACGACGCTCAACGATCGTTGCTAAATCGGTCGTATTATAAAGTGTCGCACCATTCGATTTCAAGATCATACACGGCGGGATTTCTTTCGTGTCTGTCTCTTCTTTTACATCCACAACAAGTGCACCGTCATCAATATGTGCGTATCCGCCATCTTTCATTCCCTGCACCATATCCGGGATATATGGCTGCGCATCAGATTCTTTCTTCCAAAGGTCAAAGTCAACATTTAACTTTGTATAGATCTTACGCAGATCTGTAACCGATACGTCTATAATATGCTTCCAAAGCGCCAAATAACCTCTTCTGCCTGCCTGTAGCTGTGCAGTTGCTTCCTGTGCCTCTTCTTTGTAATCCTCATGCTCTTTGGAATATCCGCTTGCATACGGATAAATTTCTTCCAGATCACTCATGGTAAATGGCGGCTCTGTCGGGTATTCCCCCTCATAAGTATTATCAAAATAGACTAACTCCGGTTTACGATGCTTTAACTCCGTAATGATCAGACCGATCTGCAGCCCCCAATCACCCAAATGTACATCACCAACTACTTTATGACCAATGTATCGTGCAGTACGCTTAATGCTCTCGCCGATGACTGCAGAACGCAAATGACCCACATGCAGCGGCTTTGCGACATTCGCTCCGCCGTAATCGATCACGATCGTCTCTTTCTTAGCCGGCTGTTCCAAACCAAACTTGTCTGCAGCACGCATCTCATTAATATACGCTGCCAAAAATTCTCCACTGACTGTCATATTGATAAATCCAGGTGCCTGTGCCGCAATTGCCGCAAATGTATCACTCTGTTTTAATAATTCAACAATCTGCTCTGCCATCTGAATCGGTGCTTTGTGATATTCTTTTGCCATGGCAAGTGCACCATTGCACTGGTACTGACAAAGATCCGGACGATTGGAAATCGTCACCTTAGCGTACTTTCCATCATAGCCAGCCTTCTCAAATGCCTGCTTTACTTCTTCCTGTAATACATCAATGATTCCCTTCATATTGTTTCTATTCCTTTCCTTCCATCATTTCTGATTAAATATTATTGAAAATACATTAAAATAATCTGCAAATGTTTTTCTGCAGCATCCCGGATTCAAGATCTCAACACCCGGTGTGCGCAGTCCTGTCACTGCAAACGCCATGGCGACGCGATGATCCTGATAAGTTTCGATCTGTGTGCCTTTTGGCTCTCCCGGATAGATTGTGACTCCATCTTCAAACATATCGCAGCGAATCCCCATACGCTCTAACTCCGTCACGATCACGTACAAGCGATCCGATTCCTGTCCCCGTATGTGGCTGACTCCTCGTATCGTCACCGGAGAATCGGCAAACGGTGCAATCGCTGCTAACGTAAGCGTCTGATCCGAAAAATCACTCATATTGATATCAATACCATGCAGCACCCCATTAACCGGTCCGGAGATCTTAAGTGCCGGCTCTCCGGTTTCTTCCATGTGTCCCCACTGCTTGGTACAGCCCATCTGTTCCAATACGTCCAAAAAGCGCATATCTCCTTGCAGCGAATCCTTTTTCATAAAACGTACCACGGTGCTTCCTCCGGTCACTGCTGCCGCCGCATAGAAATAGCAGGCTGCAGATACATCCGGCTCCACAACGTACTCTCTCGCCTCATAGTCTCCTCTACGCACCTGATAGCAATCCGCTTCATGCTTTAATACCCCGGAATGTCCAAACTGACACATCATATGTTCCGTCATTTCCACATAAGATCTTGCACTGCGTTTACCGGTAAGTTCTATCGTAAGCATGTCGATCGCAGTCGGCGCTGTCATCAATAATGCACTTAAAAACTGACTGCTTTGATCAATATTTAGCTGCACGCGGTACTCCCCATATCTTTGCCCCATTCCATAAACTTCCATAGGAAAGCGATACGGCTCACCAAGCCACGTAAAGCGTGCGCCTAACTCCTCCAGTGCCCGCAATAACTCCCGCATCGGTCGTTTATTCATTTGGTCGGATGCATTCAAACGATATCTGCCCGCTGACATTGCAACAAAAGCGGTCAAAAACCTGGCTGCTGTTCCCGCGCTCCCAACATAAATTGTTGCCTGCTCCTTCGGGATCTGTCCTCCAAACCCTCGAATCCGAACGGTACATGCCTCCTGATCAGCATGTACATCAAATCCTAAATCCTGTAAAGCTGTAAGAAAATGCAAGGAATCCTCACTAAATTGAACTCCGTGTAACAGAGTCATTCCCTCCCCCATTGCCGCAAGCAATAGTGCACGATTTGTCATACTTTTAGAACCCGGTACCTGTACACAAACCTCCATCGGTTCTTCCAATGGCTTTACTTTATATGTATCCATGTAAATCCTCACTTTTTATCTCTTTTTGCAACCTACCTTTTAGAATAATCGGTATAAGAGTTTTTGTCAAATCTAATACACAAAAAGCGCTCTTGTACACCTGTATAAGGGACAGAACGCCTTTTGCTGTATATCAACTTTTTTAAGAATACTAATTTATTGTGTCAACTGATTCTCTAACTATCAGTGTCCTTTCTGCGTCCAGGTAAATTCTGTAAACTCAGCCTTCTTACCTGTTTCATCAATAACATACATTGCCAAAAGAACTCCTGTAAAACCTCCGGCAACTTCCGTAGATAGATATTTTGCTCTTGCCTTGCCTAAATAAGCTGCATCGGCTCCCTGTCCACAATAGAAGTGATACCATTCGTGTTCACTCACAATGCGAAGATGATATTCAGAAAGATCCTGTGGAAGTGTTACTTCTCCCGCAATACCGATCGCATCTCCTGTACGTAAACGAAGTTTTGCTTTCACACCATCTTCTTCCCGGAAGATCGCCACATCGTAATGCTGGCTCTCATCCATGTAGCAGGTGATACCTGCCTCTTTTGCATCTGTCTTTAAGGCAACAAGAAGTTCTGTCTCAAACTCTGACTGACGGATTCCCAAAAATGTCGGAATATCCTCCTCTTCCAGAGTTACTTCACTTCCGGTCAAAGTGATCGAATGGTCACCAAATTCATAGCGGGTCTCATCATAATCTCTCATATAACACCATCTTGGATCTCCTTCACCAAGTGTGTCCAAGGAAACATCATAAATGCCATCCCGTTTCTGCACTGCTTTAATGCCCGGAATATCCATTTCCGGATATACGGCTCCATTTTCTCCGGCTTCAAACCAGCCGTCTTCACGCCAATGAACACCTACCAAGAACGTTTCTCTGCCTAAATGGTGGAATGGAGACCACTCACCATTCTGACGGAATCCTAAGCAGACCATAAATGTATTGCCTTCCTCATCCTGTACCAGATCACCATGGCCAATACCCTGAATACGGTTCTCATTACCACCCAAATTACGGTTGGTAAGTACCGGATTGCCCGGATAGGATTCAAATGGTCCATATGGATCTTTACTTCTCGCATAAGTTACCATATGACCATATTCTGTACCGCCCTCAGCAACCATCATGTAATACCAGTCACCGATATGATACAGGTGTGGAGACTCCAGATAACGTCCACCATTACCACTCCAAACCGGTTTCGTTGGCGTTAATTTTTCTCCGGTCTCAACATTGATCTCACACTGCATAATACATCCCTTGCCATCCGGTCCATTGCCATTGGATGTAAAGTATACCTTGCCATCCTCAAAAAACAAAGATGGATCAATACCATCCTGATCTACAAAGATCGGATCAGACCACTCTCCATAAATATCATCTGTATATACATAGAAGTTTTTCTGAAATGTATTATTATTGGTAACCATATAAAAACGTCCATCATGAAAACGAAGTGTCGGCGCAAACACACCACCGGAACTGTTTACTTTATGTAAATTCACCTGTGTTTTGCGTGTCAGACAATGTCCGATCAGCTTCCAGTTGACCAGATCATCACTTTCAAAAATCGGCACTCCCGGAAAATACTGAAATGAACTGCAAGCCAAATAAAATTTGCCATTTGCACGGCAGACACTTGGGTCCGGCCAAAAGCCTCTAACAATTGGATTACTAACTACCATAATTTGTTCCTCCTTTGAAAAAATTCCCTTTGAAAAAATTGATCATACGTCTACTATATCTTAAACCTCCATTGTCGCCATAACTTTTGCGACATATTTTAGCACAAAACGGACATCACAATCTCCATTCGGATCAAACACAATCTTGACAATGTCACGCCACATAACAGCAATTTCCTATCAATCAAAAAAGGCAGGAAAGCTATTGCATTTCCTGCCTTTTCGTTATATTATCATCTACTTTGCTTACGCTTCTACAAAAGCCTTTACCTTCTTGTAAATGCCCTCGCTGTCTAACTCATATTTCTTGAGCAGCTCAACTGCAGGACCAGACTCACCAAAGGTATCATTGACACCAATCTTATATACCGGTGTCGGTGCCTTAGCACACAGACAGTCACAAACCGCACTGCCAAGTCCGCCAATAATGGAATGTTCCTCAATTGTAACTACCTTGCCTGTTTTCTTAGCTGCGCTGACAACCAGATCCTCATCCAACGGCTTGATCGTATGAATATTGATGACCTGTGCGTCAATGCCATCCTGTGCCAACTTCTCAGCAGCAACCAATGTCTCCGAAACTTCCAGTCCGGTTGCGATCAATGTAACGTCTTTACCCTCGCGAAGAACAACACCTTTGCCAAGCTCAAACTTGTAATCCGGATTATCATTGATCACCGGCACTGCCAAACGGCCAAAGCGGATATATACCGGTCCCTCGTGATCAAGTGCTGCCTTAACGGCTGCCTTGGCTTCTACATCATCGGATGGATTCATCACAACCATTCCAGGAATCGTGCGCATTAACGCCAGATCCTCACAGCACTGATGCGTTGCTCCATCTTCACCAACGGAAATACCGGCATGTGTTGCACCGATCTTTACGTTCAGCTTTGGATATCCTACGGAATTACGAACCTGCTCAAAAGCACGTCCTGCCGCAAACATTGCGAAAGAACTAACAAATGGAATCTTGCCTGTTGTTGCAAGTCCTGCCGCAATACCTACCATGTTACACTCTGCGATACCACAGTCAATATGTCTATCCGGAAATGCCTTTTTGAAAATGCCGGTCTTAGTTGCTGCAGCAAGATCTGCATCTAATACGACCAGATTTGGATATTCTTTACCAAGTTCTGCAAGGGCATTACCATAACTTTCTCTTGTAGCAATTTTCTTAACCTCTGCCATTTTAATCCTCCATTCTGCCTTATAATGCTGCTCCGGCTTTCTCTAACTCTTCCATTGCCTGTGCATACTGCTCATCGTTCGGTGCAGAACCATGCCAGCTTGCCTGATTCTCCATGAAAGAAACGCCCTTTCCTTTGACACTCTTGGCAATGATCGCCGTTGGCATTCCCTTAGTCTCACGAGCCTCACGGAATGCAGCATCAATCTGCTCAAAGTCATGTGCATCAATCTCAATAACATGGAAATTAAATGCCTTAAACTTGTCCGGGAGCGGATATGGAGAACATACATCCTCAATATCTCCATCGATCTGTAAGCCATTGTTATCAACAACAAACACCAGATTATCTAACTTTCTGGCACCTGCAAACATCGCAGCTTCCCATACCTGACCTTCCTGCACCTCACCATCTCCGAGTACACAATATACGCGGTAAGATGCATTATCGAGCTTGCCGGCCAGTGCCATTCCAACTGCTGCAGAACTTCCCTGTCCTAAAGATCCACTGGACATATCAACACCCGGAATATGCTTCATATCCGGATGTCCCTGCAGATAAGAACCTACATGACGCAGCGTCGTAAGATCCTCAACCGGGAAATAACCTCTATGTGCTAACGTAGAATATAATGCCGGTGCAATATGTCCCTTTGATAACACAAAACGATCTCTATCTGCTTTCTTCGGATCCTTCGGATCAATATTCATCTCTTCAAAATATAAATAAGTTAAAATGTCTGCAGCAGATAACGATCCACCCGGATGACCGGACTTTGCGCTGTGTACTGCTGTAACGATTCCTTTACGAACCTCGTTTGCCATTTTCTTTAATGCTAATGTGTCCATAACTACCTCCTTGCCTGTCTGCGTAACGATGCTCTGATCTATTCACCAAAAACAGCCTTGTAATCTGCCTGGAATTTTGCGATTCCCTGATCTGTCAATGGATGTTTGGTCATCTGCTCAATAACCGCATATGGAACTGTAGCGATGTCAGCGCCGGCTAATGCACAATCTGTTACATGGATTGGATTACGGATACTTGCCGCAATGATCTCTGTGCTGATATCCGGATAGTTTGCAAACATATCAGAAATCTGCTCGATCAAATCAATACCCGGCATGGAAATGTCATCCAGACGGCCTAAGAACGGAGAAACGTAAGCTGCACCGGCTCTTGCTGCAAGCAATGCCTGATTTGCAGAAAAGATCAATGTTACATTACACTTGATACCTTCAGAAGATAATACCTTTGTTGCCTTTAATCCTTCTACCGTCATAGGGATCTTAACAACCATATTTGGATGTAATTTTGCGATCTCACGACCCTCTGCGATCATTCCCTCAGCATCTACGGTTGTTGCCTTAACTTCACCACTGATCGGTCCATCTACGATTGATGCGATCTCCTTAAGTACTTCTTCCTGGCTCTTGCCACCTTCTTTCGCAATTAAAGACGGATTTGTTGTAACACCACAAATCACTCCCATATCGTTTGCCTTTTTGATGTCTTCAATCTTTGCTGTGTCAACGAAAAACTTCATAAATAATCTCCTCCTGTAAATATAAAATGGATGCAGCAAACCCCATCTGCTGCAACATAAAACACTGTTTTCAGTATACCGCATTTTGTGTATACGGTCAAATAAAATCGCTATCCTGCATCACGTATTTCGACCAACCAAAAAGGGCAAAACCAGCGTTTTGCCCTTCTTCATTCTTTAATAAAACAAAAAACCTTTCCAGTCGTCTTTGTAAACACGGTATAATTTCATCGGCGCCGTATATTTTCGGATCAATTTGGCACCATTGTCTGTCTCATTGATCGACTTAGAATCACTGTCACAGTAGATCACCACTTTCTTATCGACGGTAACATTTCCCTCCGTCTCTGTATGAGGCAATGCCTTTTCTGACTGCAATTGATAGGTGTGCGACGTCTCATCTACCAAATAACGGCAATAATAAGAACTATTCTTGCTGCCGCGCCTTTTCCCGCATTGTTATTTAATAATTC
>ERZ859980.1138-NODE-1138-length-11770-cov-1.366283_pt1 | contig 11770 bp, 18 predicted proteins | sample MGYA00509984_ERZ859980 | MGnify/ENA primary metagenome ERZ859980 (study PRJEB30046, sample SAMN00715173) | human gut metagenome | study: EMG produced TPA metagenomics assembly of the A metagenome-wide association study of gut microbiota in type 2... | reverse complement strand
CCTTATTCTACATATTAAAAATTTAATTGCAAGCCATTCGACAAAACATGTCAAAAAAAATATAGACATTTCTGCCTATATTAATTCATAAGTAACACCATCTCTTGTATCTTTAAGTAAAATTCCACGTTGTTCTAACTCATCTCTTATTTTATCTGCTGTTGCAAAATCTTTATTTTTCTTGGCTTCTTGGCGTTCTTCTATTTTAGTTTCAATAAACTTTTTTAAATTTTCATCTAATTCTTTTTCATTTAATAAATTAAGTGACAAAACACTATCCCAAGCTTTAATAAGTTCATATTTTGTCTTATCATTTACTTCACTTTTTAATAATTCATAAATAAGGGAAATAGCATTTGCAGTATTTAAATCATCAGCAATATAACTCTTAAACTTTTCATCAAATAATTGGTAAGAGGCCTCATCTACTCCTCCTTCTTTAGTTAAAGTTGCAATTTTATTTTTTAATTTATGATAGCTTTGAGTCATATTATCTAAAATGTCATAACTAAATAACAATTGTTTACGATAATGGCTATTTAAACACATAAAACGATATACTAAAGGATCATATCCTTTACTCTCCAAAAGAGAAACCGTTAAAAAGTCACCTTTACTCTTACTCATTTTACCTGTTTCATCATTTAAATGTTCACCATGCACCCAGTAAGAGCACCATTTATGACCTAAGAAAGCTTCACTTTGCGCAATTTCATTTGTATGATGTGGAAAAATGTTATCCACACCACCACAGTGAATATCCAAATACTCGCCTAGATTTTTAATGGAAATTCCACTACATTCGATATGCCAACCAGGGTATCCTACTCCCCAAGGACTTTCCCATTTAAGTTCTTGGCTTTCAAATTTTGATTTTGTAAACCAAAGAACAAAGTCAGCTTGATTTTTTTTGTTACTATCTTCTAAGACACTTTCTCTAGCACCAACAACCATTTCATCAGCTTTGTGATTGGTAAGGCAATAATAGTCTTTTAGTTTTGAAGTATCAAAATAAATATTGCCTCCACTTTCGTAAGCATAACCTTCTTTTAAAAGTTTACTAATAATTTCAAAATACATTTCTATATTTTCTGTTGCTGGAGAAACGATTTCTGGCCATTTAATATTTAACTTAGCCGTATCATTTTTAAAAGCTTCTGTATAAAATTTAGCAATATCTAAAACTGTTTTGTGTTCTTTTTTGGCTCCTTTAACCATTTTATCTTCACCTGAGTCAGAATCACTAGTTAAGTGTCCTACATCTGTGATATTCATACATCTGGTTACTTTATAACCTAAATAATTTAAAGTTTTTTCTAAAATATCTTCAAAAATATAGGTTCTTAAATTACCAATATGGGCATAATTGTATACGGTTGGACCACAAGTATACATTTTAACCTTTCCTTCTTCATGAGGAATAAAAGTTTCTACTTTTCTTGTGAGTGTATTTAAATTTTCATCTAATCCCGCCTTTTCTTAGTGAGTATTATATCATATTTTATGCAACTCATAAAATATCTTTATCGCTTATTATTATTGATTCTGTATCGGCAAATTTGATTTCCTTCGATGTCAATAACGCTCTCAAAGAATTCTCCATTATTATTCATAATAATTTTTTTTGAGGCTACATTATCTTCATTACATGTAATAATAATTTTTTCAATTCCCAATTTTTTAGCTTTTTCAATTAATAATCGGCAAATTTCTGTTCCATAACCTAATTTCCTTTTACTAGGAACGACTCCATACATTATATGACCATATATCATATAATTTTCATCACTTTCTGGATTTATTCTTATACTCCCATGGCCGACAATCTTATTATTCTTATTGCAAAATAAAATATTTCTTTAACACCATGATTATTTATTCCCTGTCTCTTATTTTTAACGTCCATTAAAAATTCATTAAAGTTTTCAGTTGTCGCGAAGGGTTTAAAGTCAGGATACATAGCAAAATATTCTTGGTTATAATCGGAAATTCTGTAAAAGTCAGAAATATCATCTTCTTTTAAATAAATATTCATATTACATTTCCTCCTTTTTTATTTTATCACAAAAATCATTTTCTTTTAATTTAACTTTTTAACAATGCCTATTTACTCTCAAATATCTTTATTTTTACAATGTAAAAAAATAGCTCCTCTCTAACGAAGAACTATTTTCTAGCTTAACATGCTTTGACCAAGTTAAGATTTTTTGAAATAATGTGTGATTTTAAGGAGCAATAAAATTTTGCTTATTTAAATGGCCATTTTTTTAAACTTTTATTTATCTTTTCCTCATCACAACTATTATCATAGCAAAGAAGTTTTTTATTTACAAGTTAAAATTGTCTTTTTTGTTCTCTTTCTAAATCTCTTTTTTTGATACTTTCACGTTTATCATAAAGTTTTTTACCTTTGGCAAGACCAATTAACACTTTCGCGTGATTCTTTTTAATATACACCTTTAAAGGAATGATACTTATTCCATCTTCTTGACGAGCTTCTTTAAGCTTTTTAATTTCTGCTTTATGTAATAATAATTTTCTCGTTCTTCTTTCATCATGATTGAAACGATTACCCTCGTCATATTTAGCAATATACATATTTAAAATATAGGCTTCATTATCTTTAATAGTAACAAAAGAGTCTCTTAAATCGACTGAACCCTTTCGAATACTTTTTATTTCTGTTCCAAAAAGTTCTAATCCTGCCTCATATTCTTTTAAAATTTCATAATCAAAATATGCTTTTTTATTTTTTATTTCCATAAATTATTCACCTGTATTTTAACTTTCAATTAATTTTTTCAACTTTTCTATTTGTCTATTTAGCAAAAGACATAATTTGTTTATTCTTGCCTCTGAAAAATGCGTAATAAATTGATATTCATGTAATAAATTATTAAACCATTTAACAATATCATCCAATTTACTGACATCGATTCGCTTAATGTCTTTTACGACTTTAATAATTTCATCAAATGATTTCGTTTCGTAAAATAAACGACCTTCATTATAAAGGGGCAACTCATCTGAATCATAATAAAGAAGATTTAAACTTTGACCATTATCAAAAATAGGCGCCATACTTACCCATGTTAAAGTATTCACATCTCGTATTACTCCAAAGTTATTTAAATGTCTGTCTTCATTCATAATTAAAAAATCTAAAATATACATGTTTTCCATTTCTATCCTAGCATTAGAAAGACCGTGCTCTTCCAATACTTTGATATAATCTTCATAATCTTCGATACTATCATGCCGAATCATATCATTTCTAATTTGATAGCATGTAATAAGTTCTGTATCTTTGGTAATAAAACAAGGACATTTAGACACAACAGTATCTTTATATATATCTAGTGTGTATTCCACATGATGAAAACCAAGACGCCGACATATTTCACTAGCTAATACTTCATTAAAAGGTTGCATGGCTTCATTTTTATAACCACCTTTAAGTAAATATCTTGTACTATTTTCAATAATCCACGCTTTTTTGAGCATTCCATCTGTTGTATTATTAGGAGTCTTTAAAGAACTTTCCTTAACTATAGTTTGACTATTTTTAGACAAGGAAGCTTCTAAAAATTCCGTATAAGGAAAATCGTTATCAAAAAAATTAATATCATCATACTTTATATTCGTATTATATGGTTTTAGCCAATATTGGTCGGATAAAGATAAGCCAAATGCTTTATCTAACAAATCATTAGGAGCTGTGATACCTAATCGATGCAAAAGTATATCTAATTTATCACGCCACGATGGAATACCACGACCTTTAAACCACTCCGTAAGATTTCTTCTAAAAGGAGTATCATTAATTTCATTCTCGATATAAAAACTTTTTAATATATAAGGAGCATGTGAAATATCGTAAACATCATAAATATAATCAAAAAATTGCGATGTTTCATTGTATTCAGCCACTAAAACTTCTGTATCTTTATTCATTAAAATACATTTCATAACAATTTTGCTCCTTTCTTATAAGGTCAAAAGACATATATATTGTATCAAATTTTTGAATAAAAGTCTTTTTATTGCTAAAAATTAAAAAAGAAGATAATCTCGTTACCTTCTTAAAAATACATCGAATATTATTTTGATGACTTTGGTTTCTTTTTTAAAGTATCTTTATCTTCCTTAACAACTTCGAAATCAATCATCGCTCTTTCTTTACTAGCGCCTACACATTTTACTTTAACCTTATCACCAATACGATATGTTTTTTTGGTTGTATTTCCAATTAAAGATAATAATTCAGGGACATAATTAAAGTAATCACCTTTTAAAGAGTTTACGTGAACAAGACCTTCAATTAAATTAGGAAGTTCGACAAAGAAGCCAAAGCTAGTAACAGAACTTATAACTCCTTCATAAATTTCCCCAATATGACTTTCCATATATTCTGCCATTTTCATATCATCAACATCACGTTCAGCATTTTGGGCAGCTACTTCTCTTTCACTAGAATGTTCTGCGATAGAAACAAGGGCGTTATTTAAATAGTTAATTGTTGCCATAGAAAAATCTTTTTCAACTAAATATTTTTTTAATAAACGATGAACCGTCAAATCAGGAAATCTTCTAATAGGGCTTGTAAAATGCGTATAAGCTTTAGAAGCCAATCCAAAGTGGCCAATATTTTCTTTTGAATATTCAGCTTTTCTCATACTTCTTAAAAGAAGAGAGGATAAGATTTTAAATTCTGGTTTATCATCTAGTTCTTTCAAAACATTTTGCATGGTTTTAGGTGTCATATCAAGTGTTCTTGTTTTTAAAGTATAACCTAAAGCTTTTAATAAATTAGTAAAATCATCGATTTTATCACTATTAGGGGCTCCATGAACACGTAGATAAACGGTAAATCCATATTATAAATATGAGAAGCAACTGTTTCATTAGCAGCAATCATAAAGTCTTCAATCATTTTTTCGCCATCTTCTCTTACCACTCTTACGATATCAATGGCTTTACCATTTTCGTCTTGAATAATTTCAGGTTCATCTAAATTGAAATCAATGTAGCCACGACCCATTTTTTCTTTTCGCAAAGTATGAGCTAAAATATTCATTTCTTTTAAATTATCTGCAAAAGGTTCATAACCATCAGGAATAATATCACGCATTAAATATCATTGACAGCCTCATAAGTCATTTTCTTACTACTTTTAATATAAGATTCAAAAATATCGTAATCAATAACTTTGCCTTTTTCATTAATTGTCATCACACAACTCATTGTGAGTCTTATGACTCCTTCATTTAAAGAACAAATGCCATTTGATAATTGATGGGGTAACATAGGAATAACCGTATTAGCAAGATAATTAGAAGTACCTCTTTCGTAAGCGTCATTACCAAGTCCTGTATTTTCTTTGACATAGTTAGAAACATCGGCAATATGAACACCTAAAATGTAATTAGAGCCTCTTTTTCTAAAGAAATCGCATCATCAATATCTTTTGTATGCGCGCCATAATCGTAAATATCATTTTGTCGGTTAAATTACGACGACCAATTAAGTCAGCAGGTGATACTTCTTCTGGTAAAGACAATAATTCTTCTTTGGTTTCTGCACTAAAATCAGGTTCAATGTCGTATTTATAAGCAATACTTAAAATGTCTGTTCCAGGATCATCTTTATGTCCTAAAATTTTAATAACTTCACCTAAATATTTTTTTCTTCCAATTTCTTTCGTTAGTTTTACTAAAACTTTATGCCCTACAACACATCCTTGTAAACTTTTTTTATCTAATTTTATATTTAAATCTAGTCTTTCATCATCTAATTTTAACCCTAAGCCTTTTTTAAACGAAACAATTTCTCCAACTAAATTATGAAGATTTCTTTCAATAATTTTAATAATATGACCTTCAGGTTTGATTCCTTTATTTAAAATTTCTGCTAAAACAAATCCCCATCAATAGCTCCATTAGAGTTTTCACCACTGATATAAAAATCGCCTTCTTTATTTAAGAGAACAAAACCAAAACCTTTTTTATTAGCTTGATATTTGCCAATTTTTAAACTAGGACAATTAGCAAGTAAGATATATTTATCTTTTTTAGTTTTATAGACAACATAATCTTTTACAAGTTTTTCTAAAACATCTTGTAAATCTTTTAATTCTTCACTGGTTTCAAAACCCATTAAATCATTTATTTGTAATAATGTTTTTGCGTCATATTCTTTTTTTAAAGTTTCTAACACTTGTTCTTTCATATTTTCACCTTATATCCTATCCCTATTATACTGTCTTTTTGTTTTATCGACAATAAAAAAATAAATTCGAATAAATTATTCGAATCTACTTTATATATAAGATGAAAGAAATAACCATAAATAACACACCTAAACAAGCTGTTAATCTTGTAATAAATAATTCCATGCCTCTTTCTTTCACAACACCAAATAAACGATCATTTGCTGAGTTAATAATTTGACCTGCATCACTGGCTTTATTACTTTGTAAAAGTACTAAAGCAATAAGTAAAACAGAAATGATAAGTAATATTGTTTCTAACATAAAGTTCCTCCAATTTCTTTGTATATTTATTCCACATGAATAAATTTACCATAAAGATATTTAAATATCAAGTGTATCAATTAAATAAGAATTAATTATTTTATAGACTTCTTCTCTACCTTTTTTAGTTACCGCAGAAAAGCGTACAAAATCATCTTCAAGCTTCAATGTTTCTTTTATAATCTTATCTTGTTTAGCTCTCATAGACATATTTACTTTATCATATTTAGTCGCGATGATAGTAATAGGAATATGATAATACTGTAAGAAATTATACATCATAATATCATCTTCGGTTGGTTTATGGCGATAGTCAATAAGCATAAAAACATGATTTAAATTTTTACGTTTTTTTAAATATTCTTCAATCATTAAGCCTATTTTTTTATCATTATCTTTTGATAATTTAGAATAACCATAACCAGGCACATCAACTAAATAAAAATCATGATTAATATCATAGAAATTAAGAGTTTGAGTTTTACCTGGCTTACTAGAAGTACGTGCATAGTTTTTACGGCCAATTAAAGCATTAATAAAACTACTTTTACCAACATTACTTCTACCTACTAATAAAAATTCTTTTTTAAAAGGTTCGGGGTACTGACTTTGTCTTACCGCGACATGAGTAAGTTCTACAAAATCAATTTTCATATACATCACCTGTGGGTATATTATATGATATTTTAACTTGTTTTGCAAATTTATCCCTTTTAAAATTCATCTCTTTCATTTTTCTCATCCACATTAATAACTAAAAAAGATAAATTAAGAAGCATAAGGGCGATAGAAAAAGCATTTTGTAAAGAAGTGGTACATACCTTTGTTGCATCTAAAACGTTTGTTAAGTTCATATCTTCCCATTTTTCTAAAGTAAAATTATAAATTTCATTTTTCTCTAAGTGTTTTTCTAACTCTAAACTAGAAATTCCATTATTTAAAATAATTTGTTTTAAAGGAATATCTAAAATCTCACTTAATACTAAATTTTTATTTTCCTTTTTAATTTGATATAAAGTAACCCCACTACCAATATTAACTCCATAAAAGGAAACTTCTAACGAACATAAAGCGTCTTCTAAACGCATGATTTTTTCTTTTTTTTCAACTTCTGTATAACCACCGACATAAATAGTACATAAGCCCGTTTCTAGCATAGAAAGTCTTCTTTGTAAATCTTCTTTTTGATAATTGGAATGACACATTAAAATTTCTTTTTTTAATTCTTCTTTCCTTTTATTGGTATCTTGATTTGAAAACAAAATAGTTTCTTCTCTTGTAAAGACAGCTTCTTTTAAATGGCTAAGATCAATTAAACTTTCTAAATCTTTATAAAGTTCAAACAACATACTATCATAGGTTGGAAGTTCTAAAAGATAAATATAGACTTTTTTCTCATAATATAATGAAAGGCAAGTTTCTTTTAACTCTTTAGAATACCCCTCTGTCATAAGAATAATAGATTCTTTATCTTTTAAAAGAGGATTTATCATGGAAGATATTTCTTCTAAATCATCCAAAAAGCCCTTATAAATTAAAACGTAAGGATGAGTTATTGCAATTTATCATCGCCATTTAAAAAATATTCATGAGATAAAAAACTATTAAGAACATAACCATTCACATAATCAAAATAAGTTTCTTTCGTTTTACTTGCTAATATTTTAATAGCGTTTTTTGTTTTAACTTTCAAAATAGTTTCCACCGAAACCTTGCTTAATACTTCATCATTACAAGCTGAATACGCTATTTGATATAAATCATTTGTCGTTGGTTTTCTACTTTTTTGTTCTATTTCATCTAAAATTTTTTTTAGTTCTTCATGCCATATTTTTTTTAAATTACATAAACTCGTCCCCTTTTCTATTTCTTTCAACCCCAAATCATAAATAGCTTTTAATAAAACAAGTGTCGTTGTTGTTCCATCTCCTACCATTTCATTTGTTTTCATACTGGCTTCTTTAATAATTTCTAAAAGAGCTTTCGTTGCCTCATCAGAAGAAGAGATAGAAGAAGCAATCGTAACCCCATCATTCGTAAAAAAGGGGCTAAATCTTTAGTATCTAACAAAATATTATTACCAGATGGACCTAAAGTTTTAGAAACGGTATCACAAAGAAGTTCTAAGGCTTCCTTTATTTTTATTTTTAATTCATCTGGACCAATAACATTTTTCATAATTTTTCCTCCATTTCCACCATGTACTGCCAATACTTCTTTGGCATATATTTGTTTGACATCTTTTATTTTCTCTTTCTTTAATGCCAATCGTATCAAAGAATGTTTTCCATAAAACCTCAAAATTTTCTTCTTCTAAACTCGGAATTAAATCCAAAGATTTAATATTGTCTTCATTTAAAATAGAGATTCTTTTTGTATCATAAAAGGAATAAAGTTTTCTTTTTTCATCTATAATTAGAAAATGTTCTTGTTTAAATCTTTTACTAAAATGAAGACTGACTGGCAAAATAATGTTATTTTCAGGAGTCATGCTTGCACACAAAAGATTATTTTTCATGACTTTAAAACGTAAAAAGCCTTTCATCTTATGAGTTTCTCTTCTAACATAATGGCTTAAATTTTCTATTTTACTCACACAATTAAGATTTCGTAAATAAAATATTTTGGTTCCATATTTAAAGTAGTTTTTTAAATAGTAATAGATAGCCAGTTCTTTTAAAGAATCACTAGAAAGATAAGCTTCAAAAATGATTTTATAAACGTTTTTATCTATTTTAAAATCTAATTTTAAGTAATTAATTTTTATGATTTCATCAAACAAATTAGGAAAGTATTCTTTTTCTTCACATATTTTATCAGGTTTAATATTTCTTTTAATTAAGGTTATGCACAATAAATAAAGTTCTTCAAAACCTTGATATAAAAATGTTTTATTCATGAAATAAACAAAGTGCCTTTCTGTACTTTCCTTGATTTCATCTTGTTCTAGTAATAAATTTTTCATAATAAAAGAAGCATTAAAAAAATCCTTATTCATAAAATATTTACCCTTACATAAAATAAAATATTTGGCTCGTTTTAAGGAAATATTCATTTTCTTTAAATCTTCAAAAGTAATTTCGAAATATCGTCTAGAAGAAATAATTTTTTTAGCCCCTTTAGGACCAATACCAGGAATTTTTAAAAGTTCTTGATAAGAACAACTATTAATTTCTTTGGGAAATTCATTTAAAGTCTTATAGCCCAGTCTGCTTTAGGGTCTAATAAAACATTAAAATTGGTATGAGAAGCATCTAATAAATCACTTACTTTAAAATTGTAAAAACGAAGCAAAAAGTCGGCTTGATAAAGACGATGTTCTCGTTTTAAAGGTGGCATAATAATATTTGGAAGCAATTTATCTTTATTAACGGAACATAAGCAGAATAAAAAACTCTTTTTAAATGATATTTTTGATATAAATTTTCACTTTCACCTAATATATTAAAATCTGTTTCAGGACTTGCCCCGATAATCAGTTGGGTACTTTGACCAGCAGGCACAAAAACTTTACTTTTATTTTCTTTTACTAAAGCCATCGCATGAGAAATATTTTGATTATCTTTATCTGGCGCTAATAATTTTAAAGAAGATTGGGTGGGAAGTTCTATATTAATACTCATCCTATCCACAAGACCACCTAATTTTTTTATTAAATAATCACTCGCTCCTGGAATAGATTTGGCATGAATATATCCTTTAAAGTGATATTTTTGTCTTAGCAAAGTAATCGTTTCTATTATTTTTTCCATGGTGTAATCGGCATTTTTCATAACTCCAGAACTTAAAAACAAACCTTCGATATAATTTCTTTTATAAAAATTAATTGTAATCTTACATATTTCCTCTGGTTCAAAAATAGCTCTTTCAATATGATTACTTTTTCTGTTTAAACAATATTTACAATCGTAAATACAACAATTAGTTAATAAAATTTTAAGAAGAGAAACACATCTGCCATCACTTGAAAAAGTATGACAAATACCAGAATAAGAAGTATTACCAAAGCCTTTTTCACTCGCTCTTTTAACGCCACTTGAAGAACAAGAAGCATCGTATTTAGCACTGTCAGCTAAGATTTTTAATTTTTCTTTTAACTCCATAAAACCACCTATTTGTTATTATAATTAGTGCTTAAACGAATAACTACTGGTAATTTTAGGAAACAAAAAAGACACTTTTGTGCCTTATTTTGAAACTTGTTCAATGACATAATCTCTAACATCTTCGGGTGTCATATTTAAAACGATTGCCATTTCATTATAAAGATATTTTTCAGCCATTTCAAAATAGCGATTATCTTTTTCACTTACTTTTTTATTATTTTTAATGCGTGCTTGATTTCTCTCGTATGTCGTTTTGATAATTTGAACAAGACCATAATTTGTTCCTTCATTTAATACTCTTTTATACTCATTTTCAAGTTGTTTAGCTTCTCCTAATAAAATTGGAATATCTTTGATTTGCCCAATTAAAACATTGATATCCTCTAAAGTCATTAAATCTCTAATAAATTCATTATCAACGGGAATATTCATTGTTAAAGACGTATCCGTAATAGGCACAAGCTTATAACTCATGACATGATTAACGGGATTTTCTTTAACATCTTTGATTTCACAAACTTCTTTACGATAAACAACATAGTCACCTATTTTTTTCACAGTAACCCTCCTCTAAGTAATTAAACTATGTCCTTATTATACCACAAAATTAAGGCTTTTAGGGCATTAAGAGGATATTTTTATACCTCTAATATGTAAGTTGTTATATAATTTTCTTATAGAAATAGATGAGATTTTAACTAAGGATTATCATTGAACAAAAGGTTATTACAAGCAAAAAATTATTAAAGTATATTAAATTTAAAGGAGATAACAAATGAACAACAACATAAACAATGAATTTGATAATAAGATGTCTCAAATACTTTATTATCAATTGGCATTAGAAAATTATGAAGATTTAACAGGAAATCATCTAAATTATTTAAACACAACTCATAAAAAACTTGGAGAGCTCAGAAAAAATAAAAACATCTGGGAAGAAAAAAAGAAAATACAAATAGCTAATGATATTTTAGAAGAATTTAAAAATGCTGTTAACAAAGTTGGTAAAAATAATTTCACATTTTTTAATGACATTGTGATTGAGTATACCGGGCCAAATTTATTATCAAAAATTAATTAATATGATAATTTGTCAAATCAAGTGCAACATTCACATAAATACTCATTA
>ERZ859980.1135-NODE-1135-length-11818-cov-1.315736_pt1 | contig 11818 bp, 15 predicted proteins | sample MGYA00509984_ERZ859980 | MGnify/ENA primary metagenome ERZ859980 (study PRJEB30046, sample SAMN00715173) | human gut metagenome | study: EMG produced TPA metagenomics assembly of the A metagenome-wide association study of gut microbiota in type 2... | reverse complement strand
ACTTAATACTTTGTTATTAGTGATACCGGTTGTGTCTACTACTTTTGCATCCGTTGAGTCATTTTTATCAAATATTCAGCAGGAAGAGCTTGGATTACTTATTGTTGATGAAGCAGGACAAGCAACTCCGCAAAGTGCTTTAGGTGCCTTATGGAGAACACAAAGAGCAATTATAGTTGGAGATCCATTGCAAGTTGAACCTGTACTATCTGTGCCAAAAGAATTAGTTAAGCGTTTTGCTGATGAATATTATATTCCGGAGTATTATAGAATACCTGAAATTTCTGTTCAGATGCTTGCTGACCAGATGAATGAATATGGTGGTTATAGAAATATTAACGGAGAACAAGTTTGGCTTGGCTGCCCTTTGGTTGTGCATAGGCGCTGTATAAATCCTATGTTTGATATATCAAATCAGATCGCATATGAAAACAAAATGTTTTTAAAATCTCTTGAGCCAAAGGAGAATACTCGTTTTGTGATAGATTATTCAGTATGGTTTGATATTAAGGGCAGAGAAAACGGGAATAAGGATCATACGGTAAAAATCAGATTGATTTTGCAGAAAAAATCTTTGCTAAATCTGTTGAAGTTTTTAATGGATTTCCGGATCTATTCTTTATTACCCCGTTCAGACGAGTTGCGGAAAATTTAACCAAAATGATGCGTACGGTTTTATACCAGTCTAAATATATCGAAAAAGAAAAGATAGAAGAATGGATAAAAGAACATTGCGGAACTGTGCACACATTTCAAGGAAAAGAGGCTAACGAGGTAATACTCGTATTGGGTTGTGATAATCAAACAGGTATTGGCGCAGCACGCTGGGTAGGTCAGAAACCCAATATATAAATGTTGCAGTATCCAGAGCAAAATATAGAATGGCTGTTATTGGTGATTATAATTTGTGGAAAGACATACCTAATGTTCAAGTGTTGTGCAAATATTTGAATAAGAAATAATATATCAAAGAAATGCGGGAAATATTATGAAGATAAAAGAACTACATATAAAAAGATTTCGTGGTATTGAAGATCAGACAATTAAAGATATTGATAGCGCTTTAGTTCTTATTGGTAAAAACAATGCAGAAAAAAGTGCCTTTTTAACTGCAATAAGAACTTTTTTGGCGACTACATACCTCAGGGAAAAGATATATATAAGAATTTTGATGATTTTGAGATTGAAGTAGTTTTAGAATGCGATGAGAATTATATATCTGATTTCTTTTTAGACAGCAAAATTGGCTTTGCAAAAGTTCCTTCAACGGCAGCTGATTATAATGATGTTAAAAACGGAACAATTTTTGAAGATAAAACATTTTCTGAGTTTAAAAGTTTGAGAAATGAAGTATTAAATACAGATTCATTGGAAGACACATCTACAAGAGAAAGTTTTGAGCCTATATGGACTAATGCTATTTATAAAAAATTTTCTATTTCGGAAGGCTTAATACATGCTTCTTTAGTTTTTAAAAAAGGCACTTCAAAAGTTGAATATACTGTTAACAAAGATATTGTTTATCTGTTGCCGTCAGTGGCTTTTATTGATGATTCTCGTAATTTTCTTGAAGAGGAAACAGGAAAGGCTAAAACGATCACAGCAAATATTTTTAATACCATATTAAAATCAGAGCTGTTTAGTAATAAAGAAATTGATTGTTATAATTGCAACATAGATGATTGTGATGGTAACTGTATAAGCAAAATTGATGAAAAAGCACCAATGGAATTAAGTATTGAAGAACTGCAAAAACTTATTAACTATAAAACAAAAAACACTTCAGCTAAGTTTACTAGTAGTATTTCGGAACGGTTTGCCAAGAATTATCAAAAAGGTTTTAAGGTAAATATTAAGGCAACGAGTAATATAGATAAGTCCTTTTCAATTCTTACAAAATTGTTTGATCCTGTGCTTAATGCCGAGGTTGAACTTTCAAATGTTGGTGCAGGTGTTCGTAGCGTTTATATATTATCTTTATTGCAGTCGTATCAAGCAATAAGTGCTAAACATACAATTTTTATTATCGAAGAACCTGAGCTGTATTTACATCCTCAATTGCAAAAGTCTATGGCTAAAACGCTATCTGAAATTACGGAGAATAATCAAGTCATTTTTACAACACATTCACCAATAATGTTGAGAGAGTTTAGTACGCAAAATATAAGAAAGGTTAAGTTGGATGAAGAAAGATATTGCAGTATTGCTGAAAATACAACTGTAGATGATGTGCTAACGGAAATAGGATATTCTAGCCAAGATATATTAAATACGGATTTTATATTGTTTGTAGAGGGACCAGATGATAAGAATATAATTGAGCTTGTTCTAAATAAATACTATGATGTTGATTTAGAAAGATTATCAATTATTGATACGAATCTTGCAAAAATATTGGATTTTATGCAACATTGAGGTTCTTAGAAAAAACAACAATGAGTGATGAATTTGCAATAATCCGAGATGCAGATACAAAGTCAGAAGACATGGTTAAAGAAATTTTGGAGAATCAATTAAATAGTAATCTTGATAGTGAATTTGCTTCAAAAGCAATTTCAAAAACGCATATTACAAAATTTAGCTCTATTGAAGGTTATTTATTTTCTCCAGAGTTACTTGTAAGTCATAACATATATGCAAGTGAAGATCAAGTGTATGAAAGGCTTAGAAATGGATTATCTGAGAATAAAGATAAATGTTTAAAATATTTCAGAAAGCAGAATGAAAATGCACAGGAAAGAATTGAGTTATTTGAAGGTGAATATGACTCCAAAATTGCTGATGCAAAAGAAAATCTTGATTGGATAAAGACTAATATACAAGGACATACTTATTTTGGTTTCACCGAATCTAAAAGAATTAATTATGAAAGCTATGTTGAAGAATTGCCTATGGTAGCATTTGAGAATTTAATAGAATTCTTTGACGGAATTCCTTATTTTTTTAGTAAGAAACGGAATTAAAATATAATTTTATACAAACCAGTGAAGTGTGTTTCGTGAATTTTACTAAGCATATAACTATGGGATAATATGTAATTATATTGGTTTTAAATAAAATGATGAATTAAATTCAATTTGTTAAAAAATAAGAATATGAAGAAAGGAGATATTAACAATGGAAAAACTATCTATAAATTCTAAACAGTTAAAGAACGAAGGTTTCAGTACTTCAAAGAATGCTGAAACAGATGTAATTAGAAATAATGAAGTTGAGAAACGATTCATTATAAGATTATAAATAATTTGTACACTTCACAAGAGGATTTTATAGTTATAGGTCTTTGTGGTAAAACTGGTTCTGGCTCATCAACTGTTTCTAAAATATGTCAACAAGATTTTGAAAGGCTTTTTCTGTCTACACCTGGTTCAATACACAATAATCTGTATAATGAACATGAATATCGTATATTATATAACTTTGCAAAAGTAAATTGGAGACATTTTTATAGAATAAAAGTGAGTGCTTTAATTACTGCTACTGTATTACAAAAAAGTGAAGAAGAATTATTGAATTTTCTTGTGGGTTTATGTGAAAAAATAGCTTCCAATAAAAATGAGACATTAAATATAATTCGTGAAAAATTTTTTAAACTAAAAATGTATTTTAATTTTGCAGAATGGTTTAAATTAGATCCTGGTGATAATGAATTAATTGGAGAATACCTAAATAATTTACCAGATAAAGATTTTCAAGAAAAATTCACAATTAATATTGATAGTTATATTAATGAATATCATGATAAAGAATGTATGATAAGTGAGGCAAAGACATTTGAATTGGACGGTACAGGTGATAAAATGAGTATTATCAAGATGGCACATGTATTTGGATTGAAAACAAAGATTTGTATAAAATGTTTATGGTATACAAAGATAAAAGGTTGAATAAAACCACATTTAAAAATCCGTTATATTTTTGGATATTAAGGCGTTATATTTATGATTTTTTACCGATGGTGGTTCATGAATTTGGGATGAAATAAAAAAGTATTCCAAAAGTTTACCAATATTAGCAATGCAGATGCTTGGAATAAATTTAAGAATTTGTAAAAAACCGTATTTAATCGTTGATGTGCATTTTGAAGAAAACGGTTATGTTTATATTGCGGAGGATATTAATATAGCAATAAAATTATTAAGTAGCTATAATACAATTTGGTGTAACAAATTAATATCTTTTCAAGCTAAAAAAATTGAATCTAATGATTCTAAAAATAAACATAATAAGCATACTTTAGTTGTTATAGATTCAATAAAAAATCCATTTGAATCATTGTTTCTTAAACAAAGATACAGCAACTATTATTTGCTTGGAATATATACAGAGGACGACGAAAGAAAAAAACGTTTGGAGCATAAAGGATTAAATCGGGATCAAGTAAAAGAAATAGATACAATTGAAACTCTATCATATTTTAAAAAGATATGTAAAGAATATGTGGATTCTGAGAAAAAATCCGAATTTTCAGAAAACAATGGATATATCGCAACAAAAATTGTAACTCAAATTGTTGAGCTTAAGTTAAATAATGTTTTACCTTTTATTCTTCAAAATGTTTCGAGCTGTTTAGATTCTGCAGATATATTTATCAATAATATAAAAGATAATGCTTCACGTCTCAAAATAAAATATGAATTGATTAAATATGTATCACTTGCCATGCATCCTGGCTTAATATTACCAACGCATTTAGAAAGATGTATGCAAATTGCATATACTGCTAAATTAAATTCCGGTTGTATTTCAAGACAGGTTGGTGCGGTTATTACTGATAAAGATTATCATTTGTTGTCTATAGGTTGGAATCAACAACCTGAAGATCAGATACCTTGTTCCTATAGAAATTTAAAGGAACTTATAAATCATTGGTCTGTTGAGACATATAGTGATTATGAAAATGATGATAACGAAGAGTTGATGAACAGAATCAAAAAGAATGTTGAAGAAGTATACACTTCTGAAAATAATTTATACAAAAATGGAAAGCTGCCCTACTATTGCTTTAAGGATTTATATAAAAAATTACTAACAAGCAGAATCAAGTTCATCCACGTTCGCTTCATGCCGAAGAAACTGCTTTTCTAAATTTAGGACCAACTGGAAAAATACTTGTAAAAGGCGGTTGTTTATTTACGACATCAAGTCCGTGTGAATTGTGCTCTAAAAAAGCAAAATATATGGAGATATCTAAAATCTACTATATAGAACCTTATTCTAGAATATCATATAAACATGTTTTATGCGCAGGAAGCAACGAAAGCAGACCTGAATTTATATTGTTTACTGGTGCTATCGGCAGAGCCTATATGCAGTTGTATACTCCTTTGCTTCCTCTTAAAGATGAGCATGAACTATGGTTGGGGACAAAACTGAAAATATAGTTGTAAAATGACAATTTTTATGATAGAAGTGATTTTATGAAAAATAACAGAAAAAAGTTTAGTGCCATGCTTATAGCACCTGATATTATTGAATGCAGAAAGAACCATCAGGGGATATTAATTGCTCCGTTCAATGATCAAAAAGCGAAAGGAATTGGATATAATATTTCTCCTTCAAATTTAGTTTATTCAATAAAAAAAGGTGTTCCGCAAAAGATTTTTGACAGTGAAGAAGGCAGCTATACTTACATTAATCCAAATGATACTGTATTAATATTATCATATGAATATATTCAGACAGATAGCAAGATTGCGGGAACATTTCATTCTCTGTTCGTAATTCCGCAAAAGGATTAGGAAATGTATCTACAACTTGGATCCAGGCTGGAAAGGGATGTTGTTAATAGCAATAAACAACCCTACTAAAAAGAAAATCAAGCTACCTATTACAGTAAAAAAGGACGGTAAAGTTGAACGATGTAGTTTAATTACTTTGGTGGTTTTCCAAAATGATTTTTCTAAAAAAGAAAATCATAGGATATCTTTCCATTTAGATAATCCACCAATGCGTGCAGACATATGGAGCGAATTGACGGCTATGCCGCGCAAATTGTTACATAACGATAAATACCAAAAATTTCAAAGATTTATTAATCAACTTATAAGTTTTAAACCTAGTGATAGTTCTGAAATGTGTAAGTATAAAACCATATTAGAATTAATATTAAAGTTAGAAATTGCTTTATATTCTGAAAAATCTGAAATTTATTCAGAACATGTATGTTAGAATTGAATCAAAGAATATCAATGGATGATGAAGAATTAAGAGAGAAATATACTTCTCTGCAAAAGTTAATTGATAATTGTTACAACCGATATAATTCATTTAATCAGATAATTTCCGTACAAAGAATAAAAGAAAAAATAGACTTAATAAGAGATGAATGTAAATATCTTATTCTTTGTAATGAAGTAGAGAGATACACGAATTCATTACAAAAAATATTGAAGTGTGGTGGGAACACGCAACTTTATCACAATTTTTTGATAGGTATATTTTACCTAATTTAAGTGCTATAATTATATCGGTTGCTCTATGTATTATGTTATTATTTGGTGTTAATATAGAACAAAATGGATTTTTGGCTAAACTTATAGTAAGTCTTTCCCCGATTTTATTATCAGTATTAATTAATATTTTTACTATTAGAAAAAATAGAATTTAGATAAAGTTTATATTGATGTTTTGATGTTTTTCCCTACACTCGCCAGAGCGCATGACTGTTAATCATGATGTCACTGGTTCGAGCCCAGTTGGGGGAGCCATAACAGAGTAGTTTTTAGCTACTCTGTTTTCTTTGCATGTTTTAAAAAGTCATGATGTCAGTTTGACACATCAAAGCAGACGATCGAGGTCGCTCTGATAGCTGTCATTAAGTAAATGCTTTTGAGCTGCTAAATGTATGTAAATTTGAGTAATATTAATTGTTGAGTGCCCCATGAGCACACGCAGCACTTCAAGATTACCGCCATTATATACAAAATTGGTAGCGAATGTGTGCCGGAGCAGGTGAGGATAAATTCGGGAAAAGCCTTTTTTCTTTTTAATTCGAGCAAAAAGCATTTTTATTGTGTTATTAGTAATAGGTGCATTACGATGCGTAATGAAAAGACTATCAAAATCTACTATAATATTACTACGATAGTTATAATAAGCTGATAATTGGGCATGTAGGGAAGAGGCAAAAGGCACTACTCTTTGCTTTGAACCTTTGCCATTTACTATGATATATCTATTATTCATATCAATATCACTACATTTCAGATTTACAACTTCTGCCAGTCGCAAGCCGCAGTCAAGCATTAACATGATTATTGTACGATTACGACAACTTAAAATTGTAGTGTTATCATACAAAGCAAGCAAATTTGTAACTTCTGTATCAGTTAAAGGCAAGATAACTTCTTTATTAGCTTTCATTAAATTTAAACGGTTAATATCAATATCTATGTAGTCCTCAAAGTAAAGCCAACGATAAAAGACTTTAACAGCCCTTGCATATGTTCTGACTGAAATTTTATTAATATTCCGAGTTTCAAAAAGATGTAATTGGTATGATTTAAAAATCATGATGTCTAAATCGTCTATATCCATATCAGGCGAACAGAAGTTAAGAAACATTTTTATTGTGCGTTCATAATACTCAAGAGTGTAAGCTGAATTTCCCCTGAATTTTTGTTCTTGCATAAATTTTTCGTAAGCATTTAATAATGTCATAAAGAGTTCCACCATTCATCTGAAAATAACTCGTCTATATTATCAATGCATGTTGACTTAATAACAATTGATATTTAGGATTTAAAGCTAAATGGCTTTTTCCTGTTACAACATTTTTAAATTCAACAAAGCCAAAGAGAGCGATAAAGGCGACAATAGAACCAGAAACTTGCGTTTTAACAAATTTTTCAAGTTTGGTTTCGTTATAATAATGTTCGGGGATAAATAATGATACTCTTTCAAAAGTACCGAGAAAATCAAACCAATATTGAGCTGTTTGTAATCGTGATTTATTACTATCTGTTGCACTTGGCACAATAAATCTAAGATAATTATTAATAACACCAGCAAAAAGCTGACCTAAGTCATTACCTGCAACAAGAGAATTAAGAAAACAATCTGCACGCTCATTTCTAAGCTGCATTTCAAATCTAACCCAATGATCAAGTTCAAACCGCATTTGCTCAGCTCGTTTATCATAAATTCTAAATAATGTATCGCTCTGATTTTTAGAACCGCAGTAAATACAAAAACTTCTTTTTTCAACAATTTTGCTGTATTCTTTTTCAATTTTAAAAACTTTGAATCTTGAAACATAATTATAATTTTTAATATCGTTTTCGATAGTGTCAAAATCAAGTAAACCGTCGTAATCATCATACGCTATATCTATACGGGTTATATTTAACTCTTGATTATTAGCTATATATGAAAATAACTCGTTATAGTCACCTGTACCAAGCTTTTCAAAATTTCTGCAACCTTTACCCGAAAGCTCAACGCATATGCCCATATTCTCATCTTGTCCTTCATAACAGATGTTAATACCCTCATATGATAGTCGTTTTTTATAAAAATATCGACCATTGAGCTCTGAAAAAGGAATTTCCGAAAAACCTAAGAAATCAATAATAGATTTGACAGAATCACATTTTGAAGAAAAAGTCAAATAGTCGATAATTAAATTAGCTTTATTCATTTTTACACCTCATTTAGAATTAACTGTATAAGCTTTGAAATGTAGCGCAAACGCAATCAGCTTTGCGCTTGACATTTACAAAAGTCTTATTAACAGTATTAATTTCAGAAATTTTAGGAACAAAGCCAGTACGGCTCAACCTGTCAATAAGCTCATAAGAATTATACAAGTTACGAAGTTCGTCAGTCTGAACGAAAGTAATCAATTTTTTCTTATGTAGCTTTTTTCTTTTTTCCCTTGTTGGGTTATCTGAATACTCTATATAATCATCTGCTCATAATATTTAAGCCGTGTATATCTGCCGAGAAAAGTTTTACACAGAATTACAATAAAACATTGTTCCCTAAGCGGTTTAGCAACTCTCGAAAAAACTTGAGAAGTTGCAAGAATACATACTCGCTGTTTGCGCTGCTGCGTAATTTGACTTAAAAGCGTTTCAGGAAAATCTTTACTATTCGCACAACTGAACTCGTTTTGAATTTCGTCTATAGCAAAAATAACCCCGTCTGTTCCATTTTTCAACTGCGGGTCAAGCAAATCATTTAAGGACTTAAGCGGAGCAGTTTGATATTTATAACCAAAATTCGTATAATTTTACAGCGAGGATATTTTTTCCTAAATCGTTCAAGATCATAAACTAAACCTATAGTCTTGCCTGCGCCTTGACGACCACAATATAAACGCAAACCGAAAAGCCTAAAATAATTCTTATCTCTATGTAAAATATCGTGAATTACATAATAAAAAAATTGCGGAGAATTTATTAAAAATCTTCTAAAAATATAGAAGACAAACAAGCATAATAAAACTATCATAATAACCTCATTAAGGAATTAAATCTATAACAATTCTGATAGCACCGAAAATAAGTGTAGCAGTCATTACAATACCTGCACAAACAGCAAAAGTATCCATAGGCAAATAATAATTACACCAAAGCAACCAATCGTTGTTGGCAAAGAAATCTTGAACATTCCAATCTGACGGAAAATCAATCGTAGGAAGATTATCATAAAGCCATTGTAACATACTATTATTGGTCATTATCATTATCTCCTTCCCCACCGCTAAACGAAATACCTATACAACTTCGGAAAAGTTTAAAACACGCTAAGAATGTCATTACAATAAAGAGAACAGACAAAGCACCTCGAACATTTTCCCTGTAAGGCTCATAGAATGCGCAATCAATAACATATTTTTTATGATAAAATACAAATTCAAAATAAAACCCTTTTGAGTGACTATTATTAAAACATGTAATAATATCATTAATTTCTCTAATAGCAGGAATTTTATCATCAAAAACATCTGCTATGTCTTTAGCGTCAGAAACAGTATCATCTTTAGTGTCGTCTTTAGTATCATCTTTTGTATCGTCTTTAGTGTCTGTATTATCCAAATCAACATCACGAATATCCTCTGCAGATTTACCAATAGTGTCAGACAAATCACGAGGTACGTTAATACCTATGCTATCCGGATATGTAGATACATCTGTTATATCTCCGGTTGTGAAGGAAAAGAATCAATACCAGGAATATGAGCAGAGTCAACACCTACAGAGAACACATCTTCACCAAGAAGAAGTCGTGTTAAATCTTGTTTACAAATTGTTAAATCATCACAATTAATAAGATTATCATTACTGCTAATGACATCATCAGCAAGCCATTGACTAATTACATTACCACCAGAAGTAGTAAGTGTATAAGATTGTGAAGCAGAATCATAAGAAGCTTGACAAATTTCGTTTTTATATAAAAGTAAAGAATAAGAGCCAATAGCACCAACTTGAAACCTTTAATAAGAACATCAGAATAATTACTTAAATAAAACAAAGGACAATCTATACTTGTATCAAAGTTATTATATCCAATAAGTAATATTTCAGATAAATCAAGAGCCGGAACACTTAATACAGCGAATTGAGTATTATTCTCAATTTGAAAATTTGAACTATATTGAGTAATTTGATTATAAAGCTTAGAACCAAAAATTTTACGTAATGTATCCTGCCCATAGAAACTTAAAGTAGTTGAAGCAGATGTTTGTATAAAAATATTAGTATCAGCTTTCCAAGGATTTGAAATTGAAACAGTAGTACCTGCGACAAGTGTCTTATAAAGAGTATCAGCAGTTAATTGATTTTTTACAATATTACTATAATCTAAATCAATATTGCAGTATTGCGGAAATTGAGCCATAAACTCATCTATTAAAGCTTTCCATTGACTTTTTAAAACGGCTAACACACCAAAAGGTAAAGCTGAATCTTTCTGCAGCTGTTCGGCTTGATAGTCTATAACTTCTTGAACACTCGGCGGAGCTTGTGCATAAAACTGTTGTGCTGCGCTAGTGGCTGCAGATGTTGTCGAAAATGTCAGTCCGCAGCATATTAAAAAAGCAACTATAAAATAAATAGCGTCATCAACTAATGCGACAGCGTGAGCCTGTGCCGGTGCAAGCACACCGCCGAAACACACAACAGTCAGAACACAGAGCAACAGGCACAAAGCGGAATGCAAGTACCTTTTTATTTTAGATTTTTTAAAAAATGATTTGAATTTAGTCATATAATCACCACCAAAAAAGGGACAGGACATTTAATCCTGCCCCTTAATAAATGAGGTCGATTTGCAGCAATGAATTAGAGGAATGAGAAAATAACTCTGCGAATAAGCGAAATTCCAATAAATGTGCCCATAATGCCGATACCAATAGGGATCATAGTTTCAAGACCACTATTAACAGCCTCGACAAGGGGCTTAACAAGAGTATCGGTTACAGCAAAATAAGAAATACCACCATCAGCCATAAATATGCAGCTCCTTTCTAATAGAATTGGCGTATAAATTTATACAAAATTAATATAACAGCAACAGCACAAGCAATTACAAATGCTGATGTTATTAGCATATTTTGATAATCAAGTTTTGCATTAAGTTCTTGAATAGATTGAACAGATTGAACAGAATCAGGAGTAGCTACATAAACAATTGAAGTGCTTTGCTCCTGTTCTTGCCCTACTGCCGAAACAGTAAGGCAAGAGAAAAGGATAATTAGGAGAGATATAAAAACACAACTAATCTTCTGTAACATCTGTATCAACCACATTGCAATGATTGCAATTACTGCAAACCTTGAGAGTTCCCGGAACAGCTTTTTTCATTTCAC
>ERZ859980.1134-NODE-1134-length-11873-cov-1.675495_pt1 | contig 11873 bp, 12 predicted proteins | sample MGYA00509984_ERZ859980 | MGnify/ENA primary metagenome ERZ859980 (study PRJEB30046, sample SAMN00715173) | human gut metagenome | study: EMG produced TPA metagenomics assembly of the A metagenome-wide association study of gut microbiota in type 2... | reverse complement strand
GAGGGCATTGATGAGGGCACAGAGGTTCGCCATGATTCTGGAGCGTTTCATATCTCCTGAAGGAACATTCCCTGTTTTCGGACGCTCTATACCTTACCGTATGGCAACAATGCAGCCACTGGCTCTTATAGCATGGTATAATGAGTTGCCGGCGGGAGTATCGAAAGCACAGGTGAGATGTGCGCTGACAGCGTGTATGAAACGTATGTTCAAGTCGGGCAATAACTTTAATGAGGGCGGATTCCTCACCATAGGATTCTGCGGACATCAGACTGGCATTTCGAATCATTATACAACAATGGCAGCCTGTATATGACTACACTTGCATTCCTTCCGTTGGGATTGCCTGCCTCTGACCCGTTCTGGACTGATGCCGACCAACCTTGGACTTCTGTTAAGGCATGGGGAGAAATGGAGTTCCCGATAGACCACCGATGGGGGGATACAATCAGGACATGGGATTTATATTAATTTACTAAATATTTGCAACAATGAAATATTCTACTATTATTACTAAAACCATTTGCTTGAGTGTTCCGTTCTTCGCTTTGTCATGTGAAGACCCTCAGGAAGAGTTCTCATATATTCCGCCTGAGGTTATTTACTCACAACCGGGGAATGTGGAGGACTATAATACTCCCGGCGACAATGCAGGCGATAATGACGATGATGATGTGGAACTGCAACTGCCTGTTCCCGGTCCTGCTGAAACCTATCCTAATAGCACCAAGCAGTATCAACCGATAATTGTCGAGTATGCGGAAAAACCTGACAAGGCTTTTATAGAGGCAAAGACAAGGATATTGCCATACCTGGTTGGTTATGAACAGCAGACAAAAACACAGGATGAGTATTTGCAAAGCGTGAATAAATATGGCTCATACGCAAAAGGGCAAAAATTCAAGGCTACCGGACGGTTCAGGGTTGAGAAAAACTCAAATGGAAGAAGTTGGATAGTCGACCCCGAAGGTTATCCATATTATGTAAGGGGTATCGCCTCATTCAGAATGGATGGCAACAGCTCAGCTTTCGGCAAGCTTTACAGTTCAGTAGATGACTGGGTGGCAAAGTCGCAGAAACAATTCTCTGAAATAGGATTTCATAGTGTCTGCGCTTTCGGTAAGGAAGAAGGCGACAAGGCTGTAAATGATTATAATAAATCGGCTTCAAGTCCTCTGACACAGGCTCCTTCCTTTTCATTCCTTGCAGAGTTCAAGAATAGCAAGGGAATTAGCTATCCGGGGCAGAACGTGAATCTTAAGATAGGTCTTGTGTTTTATGATGGATGGGATGAATGGTGCAAGGAGTATCTCAATTCGGATGCTTTCGGCATGTTCAGAAACAACCCGGATGTGTTGGGATTCTTCTCGGATAATGAGATAGACTTCTCTACATGGGGAAACAGGCTGCTCGACAGATTCCTGAAAATTTCAAACAAGCAGGATCCTGCTTATATTGCAGCCGCCAAGTTTATGACGGATAAGGACAAGAGTGCAAATGTTTCTGATGTAACGGATGAACTGAACAATGAGTTTGCCGGTATTTGTGCGGAAAAATATTATTCTGCCATAAAGAATGCGGTTAAGGCATCGAAGGACCCTGAATTGCTTTATCTGGGTTCACGCCTGCACAGCCTTCCTAAATACAACAGTTATATAATTAAGGCAGCGGGAAAATATTGTGATGTCATTTCCATAAATTATTATAGTAAATGGTCGCCTGAAAAAGGCTACATGGATGGCTGGAAGAACCAGGCGGGCGGTACTCCTTTCATGGTAACGGAATTCTATACCAAGGGTGAGGATACTAAGCTTGACAACTCAAGTGGAGCCGGTTTCGTGGTACGCGACCAGCAAAACCGTGGATTCGCTTACCAGCATTTTACCTTGGGACTGCTCGAAGCCAAGAATTGTGTAGGATGGGTTTTCTTCAAGTATCTGGATGATGAGGATTGCAATAAAGGTATGCTCGATTATAACTATAAACCTTATACATCATTGACCAAATACATGTCGGATATTAACTGGAATGTTTATAATCTTATAGATTATTTCGACAAATAAATCCATAATAATAATTTAAAACCGATTTTCTACTGCTCTGAGTATGATACATATATTATCATTGGATACCTGTAAGTATAAAAAGCGACTGTTAATTCCAGTATTTATATTTTTGTCAGCAAATGTTCAGGCTCAGCTTCATTTCAGTACTACTCTACAGAACATGATTCTATGGCGTGGCATTGAAGTGGCCGACGGACTGATTCTCTCGTCCGATTTGTCGGTTTCCGACCCATCGGGGAGGTTTACCGTCGGTTTCCTTGGCGGATCGAACACCAGGGGGAGTTATAAGGAGCTGAGCCAGTATATAATATATACTCATGGCAGGTTTCAGATTAAGGCTATAGATACATATAATTTCTCGCCGGGGGCTACATATAATAATAAGGAGTTCTTCAACTATAAGCCTGATGAGACGGGACGTTTTATAGACCTTATGCTCAATTATACGGGCGACAGGAAATTTCCGCTGGAGTTGAGCCTCTCTACACTTGTTTACGGTCGCGACAGGGATCTGGACAACAGCAAGAACATATACTCCAGTTTCGTATATGTGGGCTATACCATCTCATCTATCAGAACGAAAAGCTAAGGGTCGGTCCTGGTATTGGAACAGCTTTCGCATTAAGAAATTCAAGAAATGAAAGTGGGGAAATGGTGAACAGAACCATGTATGCCGAATCGGCAGGAATTACTCAGGTGTCCTTGAATGTAATTTATAAACTTCGGGTAATGAAATATGAAATCCCGTTGACGGTGATGACGTATTGGAATCCGAAATCCAACCAGGGATTTTTCTACACAGGAATGCAGTTCAATCTGTTTTGATTTTTATAGAGTTTGGGGTGACTTTTTATCTCCTTCATGAGGGGTAAAAATGTCGAAAAAGAGGGGGTATAATATCCCCTCTTTCTTTTTTAAAAATCTCCTCTATTGTTTTGATGGATACTTCATACTTTAGCATCATCGAAAATATAAAGAAAGTGAAATGTAATACTAACATAATAATATTAATAATATCATGAAGACAGAAGGATATAAAGTGAAAAGTTATTCTCAGCCAGTGAAAAGATATTGTCAGACTTTGAGTCTGCGTGACAATCCGGAATTGATTGAAGCCTACAGGAAGGCTCACAGTAAGGAAGAGTCATGGCCTGAGATACGTGCCGAATACGTGAAGTGGGAATTCTGGAAATGGAAATATACATATTGGGGTCTAAACTTTTTATGATAGTGGAAACTCCTCTGAATTTTGACTGGGATAAAGCAATGGCAAAGCTTGCCACTCTGCCTCGTCAGGCCGAATGGGAGGAATATGTGGCAAAATTTCAGCAGTGTGCCGAGGGAGCCACATCGGACGAGAAATGGCAGATGATGGAACGTATGTTCTATCTGTATGAATAATAAATAGAGTAAAAAATTAACCTTTAAATTCTTTTTCAAAATGGAATATCGTGAATTGGGAAAGACAGGACTGAAAGTGCCTGTATTGAGTTATGGTGCATCTTCGTTGGGTGGAGTTTTTCATTCTATTAAAGAAAGTGAGGCTATACAGTCTGTTTTTACAGCAGTAGAACATGGACTGAACTTTATTGATGTTTCTCCATATTACGGACATTATAAGGCAGAAACAGTACTGGGTAAGGCTCTTAAGGAGTTGCCAAGAGAATCGTTCATACTTTCAACCAAGGTGGGACGTTATGGCAAGGATGGTGTTAATACATGGGACTACTCGGGCAAGCGCGCACAGGAAAGTGTATACGAAAGTATGGAACGTCTGAATATAGATCATATTGACCTTATCAATGTTCACGATGTTGAGTTTTCGGATATGAACCAGGTGGTGAACGAAACATTGCCTGCTCTGGTGGAACTGAAGGAGAAAGGCCTGGTGGGTCATGTGGGTATAACCGACCTTCAGCTTGAAAACCTGAAATGGGTTATTGACCATGCAGCTCCGGACACAGTTGAGGCGGTGCTTAATTTCTGTCACTATTCGCTTAACGATGACAAACTTGTTGACTTCCTCGATTATTTCGATGAAAAGGGTGTAGGGGTGATAAACGCTTCACCATTTGGTATGGGACTTCTCACACAGAGAGGTGTTCCTGAATGGCATCCAGCCCCAAAATCACTGATTGAGGCATGTGCAAAGGCTGCGAAGTTTTGTAAGGAACAGGGATATCCTATTGAGAAGCTTGCAGTACAGTTCTCTGTTAGTAACCCAAGAATACCTACAACACTGTTCAGTTCGGCAAAATCAGAATCTGTACTTCAGAATATTAAATACATTGAGGAACCTATCGACTGGAGTCTTGTGGAAAAGGTTAAGGAGATAATAGGTGATCAACAAAGAGTAAGTTGGGCAAATTCATAAATACTGTTGCTATGGATTATACAATAATTGACGCTCACTCACATCTGTGGCTTTATCAGGATACTGAAGTAGATGGCCTGAAAATAAAAACTACAGAGAATGGTCAATCATTGTTTATGGGGGAGGTGAGACAAATGCTTCCTCCCTTTATGATTGACGGAAGAAATACGGCAGAGGTTTTCCTGGCAAATATGAACTATGCCCAGGTTGGAGGAGCTGTTGTTACTCAGGAGTATATCGATGGTATACAGAATGACTATCTACTAGAGGTCATGACAAATTATCCCGACAGGTTTTTTGTGTGCGGTATGTGTGAATTCAGGAAGCAGGGTTACTTTAATCAGACTGTTGAACTTATAGACAAAGGGTTTAAGGCCATAAAGATTCCAGGACACCGTCTGCAGCTAAAGGACGGAAGGGTGATGCTCAATTCGGACGAAATGATGAAGATGTTTCATTTGATGGAAGATAAAGGAGTGATTCTTTCCATAGATATGATAGAGGGAGACCTTCAGGTTGGCGAGATGGAAGAAATCATTTCAGAATGTCCGGGTTTGAAAATAGCCATCGGTCATTTCGGCATGGTTACAAAACCGGACTGGAAGAAGCAGATAATGCTTGCCCGCCATAAAAATGTAATGTTGAGTCTGGCGGTATCACATGGCTGTTCAATGACGAGTTCTATCCGTTCAACGGTGCTATAAGGGCTATCAACGAAGCTGCCGACCTTGTCGGTTTCGAGAAACTGATGTGGGGTTCCGACTATCCGCGCACAATTACAGCCATCACCTACAAAATGTCGTACGACTTTGTGATTAAATCAAAAGAATTGGAAGAGAGAAGCAAAAAACTTTTCTTGGGCGAGAACGCGAAAGCCTTTTACGGTTTCAAGAATCTGCCTGAGTTACCTTATATTAAAAACATGTCAGAATGAAAAACAAATATTTTATACCGCTTTTACTGATATTCAGCTTGTTCTTCATGTGGGCTATCAGCAGTAATCTGTTGCCTACAATGATCAGGCAGTTGATGAAAACCTGTGAACTGAATGCTTTCGAGGCCTCGTTCACTGAATCTGCCTATTGGCTGGCCTACTTCCTGTTTCCCATACCGATAGCAATGTTCATGAAACGTTTCAGCTATAAGTCGGGTATAATAGTCGGTCTCATTCTTGCTGCTATCGGAGGTCTGCTTTTCTTCCCTGCAGCTGAGATAAAGGAATACTGGGCATATCTTGTAATCTTCTTTATTATGGCAACGGGAATGTGCTTTCTTGAGACGGCTGCCAATCCGTATGTGACAGCTTTGGGTACACATGACACGGCTTCGCGAAGATTGAATCTTGCACAGTCGTTCAACGGTCTTGGTGCTTTCATCTCCGCAATGTTTCTGAGCAAGCTTATACTTACCGGACAGAACTATACGCGCGAAACGCTGCCTGCCGACTTCCCGGGAGGCTGGGAAGGATTTATCCAGATGGAGACAGACTCCATGAAGATGCCTTATCTGGTTCTTGCCGTGTTACTCATCATTCTTGCAGTAGTGTTTACACTGTGTAAACTTCCAGACATAGATAACGAAGAATCGCACGGAGAGAAGGGCAAGCTTATCAATTTTGCAGTGTTGAAACGCAAGCATCTGAGATGGGGAGTCATCGCACAGTTCTTCTATAACGGAGGGCAGACAGCCATCAACAGCCTGTTCCTGGTTTACTGCTGCATGTATGCAGGTTGTCGGAGGATGAGGCGACCACATTCTTCGGACTGTATATGCTGGCTTTCCTTGGCGGCAGATGGATAGGTACTATGCTAATGTCGAAATTCAGACCTCAGGATATGCTGCTTACATACGCTATAGTAAATATCATACTGTGTGGAGTAATTATTATGTTCGGTGGTATGACAGGACTTTATGCCATGCTTGCAGTGTCGTTTTTCATGTCAATCATGTATCCTACCCAATTCTCACTTGCTCTACGCGACCTCGGCGAGGACACCAAGAGTGGTTCGGCATTCCTTGTAATGGCTATTATAGGTAATGCATGTATCCCTCAGTTTACCGCATTTGTGATGAATCATAACGCGGATTTCTATCAGGTGGCATATATAATACCTCTGATATGTTTCTTCTTTACAGCATATTATGGCTGGAAAGGTTATAAGATAGAGAAAAAACATCATTAAAATAATACAATAACAAATTTAAATAAATACATAGATTATGAAAGCTGTTCAAATTACTGAAGCCGGAAAGGTTCAAGTAGCTGATATAGTTAAACCAACACTTGGAGTCGGAGAAATTTTACTTCGTATCAAATATGTCGGATTCTGTGGTTCCGACCTTAATACTTACCTTGGAAGAAATCCTATGGTCAAGATGCCTGTTATCCCGGGACATGAAGTGGGTGCTGTGATAGAGGAAATAGGCGAAGGCGTTCCTGTCGGTTTCGAGAAGGGAATGAACGTGACTGTAAATCCATATACCAACTGCGGAAAGTGTGCCTCATGCCGCAACGGACGTGTCAATGCCTGCGAACACAACGAGACTTTGGGCGTTCAGCGTAACGGTTCGATGCAGGAGTTCCTTGTCCTCCCTTGGACAAAGGTTATTCCGGCTGCCGGCCTCTCGGATAAGGAATGTGCATTGATTGAGCCTATGAGCGTAGGTTTCCATGCCGTCTCAAGAGCACAGGTAACTGACATTGATACTGTGGCCGTGATAGGTTGCGGAATGATTGGACTTGGTGCCATAGTAAGGGCATCGCTTCGTGGAGCAAGAGTAATAGCCATGGATATTGATGACGAGAAACTTGAACTGGCAAAACGTCTCGGTGCATCGATGGTTATCAATTCTAAGACAGAAAATGTGGTTGAAAGAGTAAGGGAACTTACTGACGGTTATATGGCTGATGTGGTGATAGAAGCTGTGGGCAGTCCTGTCACATACGTAACTGCCATTGATATTGTTGCTTTCACAGGTCGTGTGGCATGTATAGGCTATGCCAAGAGTGAAGTGGCTTTCCAGACAAAATATTTTGTTCAGAAGGAACTCGACATACGCGGTTCGCGCAATGCAATGCCTGAGGATTTCCGTGCCGTGATACATTATCTTCAGAATGGAAATTGCCCGATGAACGAACTTATCTCTGCCGTAGTGAAACCTGAAGAGGCAGGTGAGGCTCTGCAGAAATGGTCGGAAAATCCAGGTAAGGTATTCAGAATGTTGGTTGAATTTTAATTTTATCAATTTTAATTTTTGACATTACAATGAAAGCTTTAAATAATAAGACTGCAGTAAAGGCAGTACGTCCGGAACGTATCATACAGTTTGGTGAAGGCAATTTCCTTCGTGCGTTCGTTGACTGGATTATCTCGAATATGAATGAAAAGACAGATTTCAACAGCAGTGTTGTTGTGGTGCAACCTATAGATAAAGGTATGGTTGATGCCCTCAATGCTCAGGACTGTCTTTATCATGTCAATCTTCAGGGACTTAACAATGGCGAGGTGGTGAACTCATTCAGAATGATTGATGTCATCAGCCGTGCCCTGAATCCATATAGCCAGTATAATGATTTCATGGCACTGGCAGAACAGCCTGAGATGAGATTCGTAATCTCGAACACTACTGAAGCAGGTATCAACTTCGATCCGTCGTGCAAGCTCGAAGATGCTCCTGCAAACTCTTATCCGGGCAAGCTGACACAGTTGCTTTATCACAGATTCAAACATTTCAACGGCGACAAGTCGAAAGGACTTATCATCTTCCCATGCGAGCTTATCTTCCTCAACGGTCACAAACTGAAGGAAACAATCTATCAGTATATTGAATTGTGGAACCTTGGTGAAGAGTTCAAGTCATGGTTTGAAACAGTATGTGGTGTATATGCCACACTGGTGGACCGCATCGTACCGGGATTCCCTCGTAAAGACATAGATAACATAAAAACTAAACTAGACTTTGATGACAATTTAGTTGTACAGGGTGAGGCTTTTCACCTGTGGGTAATCGAAGCACCGGAATCGGTTGCCGAAGAATTTCCTGCAAACAAGGCGGGGCTGAACGTTCTGTTCGTCCCGTCGGAGGAGCCATATCATGAACGCAAGGTGACTCTCCTGAACGGTCCTCACACTGTATTGTCGCCGGTGGCATTCCTTTCGGGCGTCAATATCGTGAGAGATGCTTGCCGGCATGAGGTGATAGGTAAGTTCATCAAACGTGTGATGTTCGACGAGCTGATGGAAACCCTTAACTTACCGAAAGAAGAACTTAAGAAGTTTGCAGATGACGTTCTTGAACGTTTCAACAATCCTTTCGTGGATCATCAGGTGACATCAATCATGCTTAACTCATTCCCTAAGTATGCCACACGCGACCTTCCGGGAGTGAAGGAATATCTGAAACGCAAGGGTGTTCTTCCTGAAGGACTCGTCCTCGGTCTTGCAGCCATCATAGTATACTACAAAGGTGGAAAGCGTGCCGATGGTGTAGAGATAGTTCCTAACGATGCACCGGAAATCATGGCGATGCTTACAAGTTTGTGGAACGATGGCTCGGTAGAAATCTTGTGAAGACAGTTCTCGCCGATACTTCCATCTGGGGTGAAGACCTTAATACCATCCCGGGACTGGCAGACCGTGTAATTTACTATATCAACAAAATCCAGAGCGAAGAAATGCTTCAGACAGTAAAAGACCTTGTAGATTGATACTTCTACCTGTATTCTTCAATTTATAAATGTTAGTTTGTTATGACTGAATATATCCAGATAAACCCTGCGGACAATGTGGCTGTGGCACTGCACCCATTGTCCAAGGGTACTATAATAGAGGTAAACGGCAATTTTATAGAACTGGCTGAGGATATACCTGCCGGTCATAAGATTGCCTTGAAGGATTTTGCAGAAGGTGATATGGTGATAAAATACGGTTTCCCTATATCGCACACTGTGAAAGAAGTCAGGAAAGGACATCTGCTGAACGAGAAAACTGTTAAGACTAACCTTTCCGGTCTGAGTACATATACTTACACTCCGAAGTTCGAGAAACAGACTTTTTCGAACGAGAACCGTACATTCAAAGGATATTTGCGTGCCAACGGAGAAGCGGCATACGTAATCAGATATGGATTATCCCTACGGTGGGTTGCGTGAACGGAATAGCAAACCAGTTGGCCGAACAGCTTCGCAAGGAAACAGATTGCGAGGGGGTTGACTCCATTATATCTTTCCCTCATAACTACGGATGCTCGCAGTTGGGTGACGACCATGAGAATACCCGTAAGATATTGCGCGACATGGTCCTTCATCCCAATGCCGGAGCTGTCCTTGTCGTAGGTCTTGGCTGTGAGAACAACCAGCCTGATGCCTTTCGCGAGTTTATAGGTGACTATGATACCCAAAGGATCCGTTTCCTTGTTTCTCAGAAAGTAGATGATGAGATAGAAGAGGGTATGAAACTTCTTCGTGAGATGTATGCCATAGCCAGGGAAGACAAGCGGACTGATGTCCCCCTGTCAAAACTGCGTATAGGACTCAAGTGCGGCGGGTCTGACGGACTGTCCGGTATCACGGCCAATCCGATGCTTGGGGTGTTCTCTGACTATCTTGTTGCCCAGGGTGGGACAACAGTCCTCACGGAGGTACCTGAAATGTTCGGAGCCGAGACACTGCTCATGAACCGTTGCCGTACGCAGGAGATATTCGACGATACAGTGACCATGATAAACGACTTCAAGAACTACTTCATCTGCAATGACCAGCCTATATATGAAAATCCTTCGCCGGGAAACAAGGCGGGAGGTATTTCTACACTTGAGGAGAAATCATTGGGATGTACACAGAAGTCAGGAAGCTCGATGGTGGAGGATGTTCTGAAATATGGCGACCGTGTCACAACACACGGACTTAATCTGTTGAGCGCACCGGGCAACGACCTTGTGGCAAGTACGGCTCTTGCTTCTGCCGGATGCCATATCGTACTGTTCACAACAGGTCGAGGAACACCGTTCGGAACATTCGTTCCAACCGTGAAGGTATCGACCAACACACCGCTGTACGAGCAGAAACATACGTGGATTGATTTCAATGCCGGAACTCTGGTAGAGGGAGAAAGCATGGAATCTTTAAGCAGACGTTTTATAGACTTTGTGGTGGAAGTGGCAAGCGGAAAGCAGGCACTGAACGAAAAGAAGGGATACCGGGAAATAGCTATCCTTAAGCAAGGAGTAACTTTATAAAATGTTTTATTTTTTTAAATGATGAAACTCTCCGTTGATATCTGAAATATAAATGGAGAGTTTTTTTGTTTTTACACTTTTGAAATTATTTTTGTCATTAATATTAATCTGAAAATCGATATGACCATAAAAAACATTATCACAGTCTTAACTATCTTTCTGTCCGGATTCTGTTATGCCGGAACCTCCACTAAAGTGGATTTCAACTTCGATTGGAAATTCAGCAAACCAGCAGGCTTCGTGCCTCAGGACACTTTGTTCCTGAGTCCAGATATAAAGTGGGAGGATGTGTGTCTGCCTCACGACTGGAGTATCAGCGAAGGATATACCAAGACTCAGACAGCCGGAAGCAATGGTTTTCTGCCTGGCGGTGTGGGGATTTACATGAAGAATTTTCTCACCTCGGATGATATGAATGGGAAAAAAGTGTTCATTCATTTCGAAGGTGTATATAATAACTCAAAGGTTTGGATAAACGGGCATCTGTTGGGATTCCGTCCTAACGGATATGTGGGATTTGAATATGAACTTACTCAATATCTGAAACCAAAAGGTTCGATGAATACAATAACTGTCTGCGTTGACAGAAGAGCGTATGCCGACAGCAGATGGTATGTCGGTGCCGGTATATACAGGAATGTGAGTCTTATTCTAAGAAACGAGCTCTATATTCCTTCAGACGGAATATTCGTTACCACACCACAGGTAGGCAACCGTTCGATGGTGAATGTGGTATGCGAGGTGAAGAATGCTGGAACAGGTGTAAAAGGAGTCACCGTGAAGCACGAAGTAGTGTACGACGGCAAGACAATAGCTTCTGTTTCCGATGATTTTGTTGCCCTGAAAGGCGATTTCAATGAGTTCACTGCATCTGTTGAACTGGAGAATTGTCATCTCTGGAGTCTTGAAACGCCTTCGATGTATGAGCTTCATACTACTCTGATTGCTTCTGACGGATATGTGATGGATAAGAAAACAACAAAATTTGGTATCCGCAACATTAAATTCGATGCGGATGAAGGCTTCCTTCTAAACGGAAAATCCGTAAAAATAAAAGGAGTGAACATACACCACGACTTGGGATGTATGGGTGTTGCCGCATACGATGATGCCCTGTTGCGACGCCTTCTGAAACTTCGTTCCATAGGCTGCAATGCCATACGTACAGCCCATAATCCGCATTCGGAAAGTCTGCT
>ERZ859980.1125-NODE-1125-length-12014-cov-1.760682_pt1 | contig 12014 bp, 12 predicted proteins | sample MGYA00509984_ERZ859980 | MGnify/ENA primary metagenome ERZ859980 (study PRJEB30046, sample SAMN00715173) | human gut metagenome | study: EMG produced TPA metagenomics assembly of the A metagenome-wide association study of gut microbiota in type 2... | reverse complement strand
CTGACACGAGGATTTTCAGTCCTCTGCTCTACCAACTGAGCTAACCAGGCTTGCGATACCTCATATCTTGACGCACGTACGATTCTACACTACTTCATTCTAAAAGTCAAGCAAATCTTCTATAAAATTTTCCGTCCCCTTGCTGTGCCTTTTGCTCTGGAACCGTATAAAATAATTTCTTTTGCACCAAACTTTTTGCAAAGCTTCACCACTTCTTCTATTACTTATTCTGCTTTCATTAAAACCACCTATTTACAGTAACTCTCTTAGTTTGTCTAGAAACACCTATTTACAGTAACTCACTTAGTTTACTTAAAAACGCCTCTTCACCAAAAGTATTTATTTTAAGGAATACACCTTTGCTTCCTCCAGCAGAAATTGCTGAAACATAGACCTTATCGTCACCTGTTGTAAGCAATGTCACATTCAAACTAACTCTGTTTCCGCCTGTGTAGCTGTAGCGTTCAAATACTCGAACACTGCAACGTGTATCTCCTACTCTAATATTGCTGGAATCTTCCAAGGATGCTGAAACACTGCCTCCCATTATTCCTCTTTCAATCTTTTTTAATATTGTATCAAAATTTCCATGTACTACTTTTTCTAATTTTGCCATTTTTCTCCCCTTTTCTTCTGTCTCTTTTATAATATATGATTTTACCTCCTACGCTCAAATCATGACTACACATACATTTCCGTACTTAGCGCTCTCATAATCAATATACTATATTCTATTTTTTCCTACAATATAAAAGACCTTCTGTTTTTTGTAGCTTTTATATGTTTTCCAGTATTTTTTTATGATAAACAATATAATTTATCCAGGTAAAAATCATTAAAACCATATCTACAGTAGTTAATACCCAAACCACTTTTGTGTTCATGGCCGGGAATAACAAAAGTACAATTAATATTACATATGTAACAAATGTACATACCTTTCCATACCACTTTGCTCCTTCGATTTTGTGTCCTTTTCCAATTAGGATGGCTCCCATTATTGCCATATAGCCTTCTTTTAAAATATATAATGCTACCATATAAATAATCATTTTATACTTAAATGCCATCGTTAAAATAATGGCTCCTATTGTAATTTTGTCGGCTATTGGATCTAGCATTTTTCCAAAATCAGTAACCATGTTGAATTTTCGTGCAACTTTTCCGTCAAAAAAATCTGTCAAGCCTGAGACGATAATTGTTGCAATTACGGGCCAATACGGACCCCCTTGCAATGAATTATAGAAAAAACTCATGTATACAAAAACTAGAATTATTCTAAAATACCCCATTATGTTTGGGATTGAAAAATATTCTTTTACAAATTCATTTTTCATAGCTAATCAACTCCATTTAATTATTGTTTCCATCTTTAAAATTTCATAAAGCATTCCTGCTCCTATTTTCACTGCCATTAGTATACTCCAAAATTTATATTTTTAAAACAGAAAAGCCCTTGAAGTTTTCCTCCAAGAGCTTTTAAGACATGTGTCATATTCGTAGTTTCTTACTCAACCATTTTGGCTAATAATAACTTATCTTTCGTTTATTTATATGAATTTTTATTATTCACTTTTCTTTGACTTAATAATTTCAACTAAAGCTAATACTGCATTGATTAAACACCATACAGCCCAGATAATTAAATCTTTATAGCTACCCGCCATAGAGAATCCTGCTGCAGCACCAATTCCAAATAAAACAATAATTGCAATGTTTGCGCCTTTGCTTTCTTTGTTTCTTGTTGCGATTGATACTATTCCACCTGCAAGCAACATAATGGCTACAAGAACTCCGGCACTTCCGCCTACCTCACCATTTTCCTGTAAAGTATTACTTATTCCTGCTGCACATGACTGAAATGTAACAACAACAAATAAAATAATTGATAAAATTCCTGATACTAATTTCCATGTTTTCATAATTTCTTTTCTCCTTTAAATTAATTTATTTTTATATTTGCAGCCTATTTATAGCCTTTTTCAGCACCGTATTCTGCTTCTTCCTTTGTGAAGCCATCAAATTTTAACTGTTCTATTAAGCTGTCTTTAGAAAATGACATTGTCTCCATGTATTGTTCAGCATGTTTAACAGCCTGTTCTTTCCAATCTGCTCCACAATTTTCAACACCATACTCACGTTCTTCTTTTGTGAAACCTTCTGCCTTTAACTGACCTGATAATCCTTTTTTAGAAAATGACATTGTATCTAAATATTCTTTTGCCTTCTTTAATGCCTGCTTCTTCCAATCCGCTCCACAATTTTCAACAGCATACTTAATTTCTTTTTTACTATACTTCTCGTATTTTAACTGTTTCTCTAAACCACTCTTCGAAAAAGCTGTAACGCTTAAATAACTTTCAGCGCTTCCTAACGCATTTATTTCTCCTACGCTGGCAGATGATTTTGTTTCCTTTTTTTCTTCTTTATTTGTACTTTTCTTATCGTTGCTTTTTTCCTGACTTTCAGTTTTCTGAGTTTCTTCATTTTTGTCCCCTGAACTACCTGCAGAACCTGATCCCACTGCAGCAACTATTACAACAACAATTACCCAAAACCACCATTTTTTATAGATTGGTTTCTTTGTTACTTCTACATTTTCTTTTCCCATAAAATTACCTCCTAAAACAATGTAAAAAACTCACGTCACAATTATATTTGTATCAATATAATTCTACATTTTGTGCCATGAGTTTTGTTATGCTAATAGCATAATTGTTGTATTAATTTGTAGGCGGGAGAACTGTGGTTGCAATCCCCCAAAAAACAATCATTATAAGAAGCCCCACACCTATTTGATACAGTATTCGTGATAGTCTTGAATTAAACTGTCTAGGCGGCAATCGTCTTGCAATATCTCCTATATTTGCAAAGTACATATATGGTATTATGCAACCAAGCATATAAAAAATCCCGCCTATGACTCTTTGTAACTGTGTATTGTATTTATATTCAATGAATACTGAATATGGTGCATACAAAATCATTCCATACATCATAATTGCAATTATCATAAAAATAAAATTACCTCTTCTAAATCCAGGAATTGTTTTTATGAAATATTTTAGTGTAATTTTCGGAATTCATCACTTTCACCATTGTTATTCTCAGTGCCAAACTCCATATCATTATAGCTACCGCTTCCGAAACCATTATCTTTTATTTTTTCTAATTCATTCTTTAGCTGTTCGACATTTTCATAACGGTTTGCAGGATCCATTTTCATACATTTGGCAATTATTTTATCCAATTCACTAAAAGAAGATAACTCTTTTAGAACCCCACCAATGGAATATATGTCACTTCGATTAGTTGTTTGGGCGAACCCGTACTGTTCCGGTGCAGCATATCCCACAGTGCCTAGCAAAGTTGTGTCGTGGGTTGCGTTTTCATTTTCTTTTCTTGAAATATCAAAATCAATAATTTTCAAGCTACCTTCGTTTGTAATTATTATGTTTTTAGGTTGAATATCTCTGTGTACAAGGTTTAATTTATGCATAGGTGCTAAGCCTTCACATAAAGCTATCCCTACATCAACAACCTGTTCTAAAGTTGCCTTTTTTTCCCGAAAATAATCATCCAGTCTTTTTCCATTTACATACTCTTCAATCTCTATGGTTTTATCCTCATCCCGAAAGCACTCTAGCACTTTTATAAGATTTTTATTTTTTATACTTTTTAAGAGACTGTAAACAGAAAAGCTTTCCTTTCCCATTTCCTTTTTTACCACAATTTCTCCGGTGTCTTTGTTTCTCATTAAAGATGTTCTGCATTTTTTTGTATCCGATAATACCGATAACTCTTCGTATTTTAAAAGATAATACTCCATTGTAAAATTCATAATTTTTTCCTATCTATATCCTGAAGTTTCTTTTGTTCTTCTTAAATTTATAATTAAACTACATTTAATTATAGCATATCTTATCTATTACTCATTCATTACTTTTTTACTATTACTTTTTCCATTACTTTGTCACATGACAATTTTCAATCAGGAATTTTAATTATCCTATTTTACTATTTTATTTTTCTACTTTAGTGTTTGCTTACCTTTCCGTTTATATTGTATAATATTATGGTGACAAACTGCTTACTACACTTTGGTGGCAAAGCCCATTTCAAGCCTTTGAATATATATTTATTTCTGCTAATTTGGTAGAAATTATGCTGTCAGCATAACAAAATATTTGTCACAAAATGTATAATTTTAATTGAGTATCAAAATAATATTAAAGGACGTTGAATATACATATGAAGACTACTGATGAATTAATTAAAGTCTTAGAAAACAGTGATAATCTTGAGACATATTTAGAAAATAATAAAGATAACTTTTCTAACATTTCTTTTACAGAATATTTGAATGCTTTAATGAAAAAATATAATCTTTCAAAATCTCAGATAATTAACAACTCAAATATTCAGAAGAATTATGCTTATCAGATATTTGATGGTTCTAAAAAACCTTCAAGAGATAAAGTTTTGTGCCTTTGTTTTGCTATTGGTTTACATATGAAAGAAGCTAATACACTTTTAACTCTGGCCGGACACAGTATTCTTTATCCTAGAATTAAACGTGATAGTATAATCAGCTTTGGGTTAGAAAAGAAAGCATCTTTAATAGACATTAATATTACACTTCACGAAATGGATGAAGCAATTCTTGAATAACTGAATACTAGAATATAGAAATAATATAACTATATTTCTATAAGATATTTTAAAAAGCTAAATATAAAAAGTAAAACCTTAAAGATTAACCTAAACTAATCTTTAAGGTTTTTGTTTTTTTAATGTTATTTATTTGGATTTTATCTTTGTCCAAAGACTTGCACAATATTCCTTTATATCCCGTTTCTGATATCTGAATTCTTCATTCTTTGGATTAGATGTATCCGGTGCACAGCCGGGATTTCCAGCGTACTCCTCGTCCCGATAATACTCGTATACAGATTGCACTGCATATCATATCCAATATATGCAGTATTCTGCTTTGCCACATCTTTCTCTAGAAAATAATTCATAAACTTGTATGCTAAGTCTGTGTTTTTGCAACTTTTCGTCATAACCATGGCATCTGTCCACACATTGCTACCCTGTTTTGGTACAAAAAAGCTCATATTTTCATTTTCGGAAATTATATAAGCCCCATCTCCTGAATAAACAACTGCCATCGCCTTGTTACCGGAAATCATGTTATCAATAACGTCATCACCTACATAAACAGGTTTCATTGTGTCTCTCTGTTTTTCCAGCCAACTATAAGCCTTTTGCAACTGCTCTTTGTTTGTAGTGTTCATTGAATATCCTAAACTCTTTAAGGCAACCATGAAAGAATCTCTCTCTGAATCATACATATAAATCTGACCGCTGTACTTTTCGTTTTTGAGAATATCCCAACCTGCCTCTAAGTCTTTTTTATCCACTTTTGTTTTGTCATAAACAATACCTACTGTTCCCCAGTAATAAGGGACTGAATATTCCTGCTTTTTGTCAAACTCTCTGTTTAAAAGAGCCGGTACAATATTTTTCTTATTTGTTATTTTGCTCCAGTGGATTTTTTGCAGTTCACCTTCTTTGATTAAACGTTCAATCATGTAATCTGAAGGAACCACAATATCGTATTCTGAACCACTTTGAAGTTTAGTATAAAGTGATTCATTAGAATCATAAGTTTCATAAACTACCTTGCAGTCATACTTCTCCTCAAAGTTATCAATTAACTTAGTATCAACGTATTCACCACTGTTAAAAACCCTAAGAACAGGTCGGTTGTTAATATGATAAAATTTTGTAATACATAAAACTGTCACCAGACATGCTACAACCACACCACCTGTAATTGCAACTTTCTTAAACACACCTGAAGATGCATTTTCCATTGTGACTTTTTCTGCTCGTTTTCTTTTTACAATCTTAGGCACAAACTCAACCAAAACAAAATGATTACAACCACAAGAATAAGCAGTGTTGAAAGTGCATTAATTGTTGGGTTAGTTCGTTTTGTCATGTTGTAAACTACAATTGATATATTAGAAACGCCATTTCCTGTTACAAAATAGGAAACAACGAAATCGTCAATTGACATTGTAAAAGCTAAAAGCATACCGGCAAATATCCCCGGCTTAATCATTGGAAGAATTACTTTTGTTAACGCCTGAAAAGGTGTTGCACCTAAATCCATTGCCGCGTTTGCAAGATTGTGGTCCATTGTTTTTACTTTCGGATACACACTTATAATTACATAAGGTGTACAAAAAGCTATATGTGCCAAAAGCATTGTCACATAGCCTCTCTCCATTCTTGCAGATGTGAACAAAATCATTAATCCGATTGCCGTTACAATATCAGATTCATAATCGGCATATTGTTTACATTTAAAAGCCATTCTTTTACAACTTTTCTGCTTCTTGACAGACCGATTGCCGTAATTGTTCCAAGAACTGTCGACACCAAAGTTGCAATTATTGCAATACTGATAGAAACATAAACTGCCGAAATAATGTTGCTGTCAGTTACTAATTTCTCATACCATTTTAAAGAAAATCCCGTAAATTTAGTTAAGGACTTTGATGAATTAAATGAAAATATCATTGTCACCAAAATCGGTAAATAGAAAAACAGGAACATTAGCGCTATATAAAGTTTTGGTCCTATGGAAAGTTTTTTCTTCATTACATGCCTCCCTTGTTATCAGGATCAATCTTGTTCATTATGCGCATCATAAATAAAATGACTATTGCCAAAATTACTGAAATTGCACTTCCGAAATTCCAATCTCCCACTGAAATAAACTGATTTTCAATTAAATTACCAATAAGTACAAACTGATGTCCACCAAGTAAAACAGGAATAACGAAGGCTGATATTGATAATAAGAATACCATTGTTACACCATTAATTACACCCGGCAACGACAGTTTCAAAGTTACTTTTGTAAATACTTTAAATCTGCTGGCGCCTAAATCGCTGGCTGCCTCAATTAATGAATAGTCCATTTTTGCAAGGGATGTGTGAATTGGTATTACCATAAACGGCACCAAATCACACACAAGTCCCATAACTACTGAAAAGTTTGTGTACATCATATTAACAGGATTAAGTCCTATCATTTTCAAAAATGAATTTACAATTCCGTTATCTGACAACAGACTAATCCATGCATAAGTTCTTAAAAGTGTGTTAATCCACATTGGAATTGTAACCAGCAAAATCAAAATACTCTGTGAATTTTCATCAAATTTTGCAATAAAATATGCCATTGGGTATGCCAATGCAAGACATATTACTGTTGTTATTACACCCATTTCAAGGGATTTTACAAATACACTTACATACACAGGATCTAAGATTTTTCTAAAATTATCTAATGTCAAATGAATTGTAAGTAATGAATTGTCTCCTGATGTAATGGAATAAAGCACTATTAAAACTAAGGGTAGTGCAATAAGCAAAAACGACCATATAATATATGGCTTTACCATTCCTTTGTAATGACTCATATGCGCCTCCTTAGTTATCCATCTTGTGCATTACCTGTATATCAAATGGATCAATTGTAAGTCCGATAACACTACCCATTTCGATATTTTTTGTTGTATGCACTTTATATTTTCTGATATTTGTCTCCACAAGATATTCATAGTGAACACCCATAAATATTTTTGACACAATTTTGCCTGAAACTTTTCCGTCCTGTGGTTCTACCACCTGCATGTCTTCAGGTCTAAGCACAACTTCAATATTTTCGTTTTCTTTAAAGCCCTTGTCCACGCACTCCCACTGTACATCGTCAAAAACTACAAGGCAGTCTTTTGGCATTACACCTTCAATTATATTTGACTCCCCAATGAAATTTGCCACAAATCTGTTTTGTGGTTCGTTGTAAATATCCATTGGTGTACCAATCTGCTGTATGATTCCGTCATTCATTACAACAATTGTATCTGACATTGACAAAGCCTCTTCCTGGTCATGAGTTACAAAGATAAATGTAATTCCTACTTCCTTTTGAATCTTCTTAAGCTCCGCCTGCATGCCTTTTCTAAGTTTTGCATCCAATGCCGCTAGTGGTTCATCCAAAAGAAGAACTTTTGGTTCATTTACCAAAGCCCTTGCTATGGCAACTCGCTGCTGCTGACCACCTGACAGACTTGTAATATCTCTGTTTCCAAAGCCGGCAAGACCAACTAACGCAAGCATTTTTGTTACCTTCTCATCAATTTCCTTCTTATCTTTTTTCTTTAAATTAAGACCAAAAGCAACATTATCATGAACATTCAAAAACGGAAATAATGCATACTTCTGAAAAACTGTATTTACCTCACGTTTGTAGGCGGGAACTTTTGCAATATCCTCACCGTTAAACATTACCTGACCATGACTTGGTTCTTCGAATCCTGCAATGATTCTAAGTATTGTTGTTTTTCCACAACCACTTGGTCCTAACAGTGTTAAAAATTCATTTTCATAAATATTTAAGTCGATTCCTTTTAACACCTGATTATCGCCAAAATTCTTTGATAAATTCTTTAATTCTATAATCTTTTTTCCCATTTACACACACGCTCCAAAAATAATCAACGCTACTATATAAAACATTTGTATTAAAGTCAATATATTTCTGAAAAGAAGAAATAAAAAGAACAATGCTTTATAATTTAAAAACATTGTTCTTTCTAATCACTTTCTATATTTAATATTAAACTTCTTTTTTATCTAACTTTAAGCTTCTTTTCTTTGCTATATCCTGTAACAGATATCCCAAGAAAATCAAGACACTTAAAATTGTAACAATTAATCCCAGTATGAAGAACGGTGCCATGTATTCCACACGTATGTTATGGTTTCCTTTTGAAAGTTTAACACCAAGATACGCTATACTTGAACTGAAAGTATCTGTTTTCTTTCCGTCAACGTATACTGTGTAGCCTTTACTGTAAGGAACCGACAGCTGTAGAATTTCATCCTTGTCAGCCTTAATTGTTCCTGTAATAAGATTTGTGTCCATCTTAACATTTTCAAGAGTATTTTCTTTTAGCTTGTTAATTCGGTTTGCATACTCCGAAATAGGTATTGTAACTGCATAGGCATCCTTGAAGTAGTATTTTCTCTTTTTATAAAACTTCAATCTAAACTGATTCTGCTCTTCTTTGGAGTAACCTAAATTAAGTACGTTTCCTCTTTTTACAAAATAGTTATCAGTCTTTGTTCCAATAACACGTAATCTACCATATCCATGTCGGCTGTTAAATTTTGCAGCATGTCTGTCTACACTTGTATCTTTAGCATAAACATTGTCAAAAACTATATAACTTTGGCTGTTCTTTTCGCCATCAAATGAGCATTTGTAAATGCCACCTTTGTGTGCTTTCATTTTGAATTGGTTAATCTTCTTTTTCTTTTTAATTTTAACCTTGTCAATTTTCTCAACTTTCAAAGGTAGTTTCTTCACTGTAACTGACTTTGATTTATTTTCAATTCCATCTACTTTATTATCTACAACTGCACTTCCAAGTAATGCATATTCTTTCTCAACTAATGAAAGCTTATCGTACTGCTCTCTGGTCATATAATTGGAATATGTTACTCCAAGAGAGAGGGCATATTTATTTTCATAAATATTGTAGGTAACGCCGTCTGAAACTTTTGTATCTATTTTTTCAAAACCATAAGGCTTTAAAAAGCCGTATGTTACATAATATTTAATTCCTGCTAAAGCCATCAAACCTGAACGTGTTTCAAGCCCCTTCATTACATAGGTCTTGTAATAGTTGGAAATACCTGTTGATACATACAAATCTGACATACCACTAGGTATAACACTCCAATAAAATCCCGGCTGGTTAAAACCAAAATATGTGGAGCTGTTTTTCATATCAATATCTCTCTCGATTCGGTAAAATGAATCATCCTTTATTTCAGATGCTACTTTTGCCCCATTAATTCCCATATAATTATCAAGATTGCCGCGGTCCACATAAGTTGCACAGGTAAATAATTCCTTTGAACTAAATAGACCGTAACTGTTGCATGCTATGTTTATAGCTGCTACCAAAGTTATTCCATATAAAAGTATATATGAATATTTCTTATTTCTTATTAAGAAATAAACCACTAAGATAATTGTCGCAATGATTGCCAGTATTGCTGCTTCATAGCACACAAAAGGCTTTCTTTGTGTTTTTCCAATTAGAAAAGCAATCACACCTGCTACCAGCATTAAAATGCTTGAAACTATAGCCGGTATTTTCTTTATTTCTTTTAGTCTGTCAATTGATATGGCAAGCATTATTGACAAAACAAGTGCCATACCATAACTAAATCTCATTGTTGGATATGAGAAGCCATTCATTACTTTTCCAACGTATGGCGAGCATAGCATTAGTAGTATTATTAAAAAACCTAATATAATTTTTCTGTCTGATTTTTTCCAATTGGCAATTATAATGATAATCCCCAAAATACCAAGTATACCAATGCCCGGTAAACACCAGTCATTTAAAGCACTTGATGACACAAACATACTTTTAAACATTATCTTAAAATATTTGCTACTGCCGATTAATGGTGGTGTTACTAATTTTGCACTGTTTCTCTGATTGTTAAGGAATGCATAAACTGATGGAAATAATATAACTGCTGCCATTGCAATTCCCCAGATGTAAGCCAAAATTATTTTGCCGATTTTTACAAAAAACTTCTTTATTCCTTCTGACTTGTACATTCCAATTTGTCTAACGAAGAAATAAATTGCCGCCATTATTGTACTCATGTACATAAAATAATAATTGCTTGCAAATGCAAAAGCAACTACCATTGCAAGTGTACCTATCTTTTTGTTTTTTATTATTTTTTCCACACCTGCAATTAAAAGTGGCAAATACATTAAGCCGCAGAAAAACATTGGATGTCTGATTCCGCCTATTAGTGCGAAACCTGAAAACGCATACAAAAGTGATGCCGGCAAAACAGAATAAATATTTGTTCTACCTATTGTTTTGCATAAATACGCAACTGCCAAACCACTTAAATACATTCTTACAAGTGCCAGAATCTGATATGTTAATTCTAGCGAATCCTTTGGGAAAAACACTGTTAATAATGTAACAGGGTCTCCAAGTCCATAATAATTAAGGGTTCCAATTACATCAAATCCCTGTCCTATGGTGTAATCTACCATAGCAAATTTCCCGGTTGTAAAAAATGTTATAAGAGCCTGTCTTATGTATTTCAATACAACCACATGCTGAAATGCTCCATCAACATTCCAAATAAAAGTCTTGCCACTTTGGGCAAAAACATAACTTAGCCAAGAGGCTAACCCTACAAACAACAAAGTATAGGCAAGTAAAAATATCCCCGCCTTTCTTGCTTTACTATAATTTTTCATTTTTTCTTTTCTCCTTTTAGTCATCAACATTTTATCACAATTTTCTCTTTCTGTCATCTTTAACCTGCTTTTTACTTAAATTATCGTGAACTACTTTTTCTTTAAATTATTTGCTCTTTCTTTTGTTATAATTTTGTAGTTCCCAAGTTGTTCTAATAAGAATAACGTAAAAATTGCGAAAAATATTGCATTTAAATAAGAATTAATTAAAACTTAAGGAAATCTTAAGATATGAACGGTAGGGCGAAAAAATCGCTGTATCAATTATTTGATACAACGATTTTATTATTTATTATTTAATTATTTATGTTTTTTTAATTTCTGTCTGATACCAATATATTCTTTAATAATGTCTAGCCTCTGTTCTGTGCGTCTACTAAATTCTTGCTATGGTAAATTTCTCTAAGCTTTGGCTTTTCGATTTTTCCTGTGGCATTTCTTGGTACTTCCGCAAAAATCACCTTTCTAGGTCTCTTATATCTTGGAAGTTCCTTACAGAATTCATTAATTTCTTCTTCTGTGCATTCTGTATCAGGATTTAATTCAATGATTGCTGCGGAGATTTCACCTAAACGTTCATCCGCTAAGCCGATACGGCAACGTCCTTTATTTTTGGATGCTT
>ERZ859980.1120-NODE-1120-length-12132-cov-1.869421_pt1 | contig 12132 bp, 10 predicted proteins | sample MGYA00509984_ERZ859980 | MGnify/ENA primary metagenome ERZ859980 (study PRJEB30046, sample SAMN00715173) | human gut metagenome | study: EMG produced TPA metagenomics assembly of the A metagenome-wide association study of gut microbiota in type 2... | reverse complement strand
ATTGTACTCCCATCCGCCGAAGGTACTGCCCTCTTTTACCGGGGTAGGAAGTTCACCGTAGGTCTCGCCGAAGGTCACCTGTTTGGATTCCACGGTGGAACCGTCGGCACCGGTGCCGCCGTCATAGTCGAATTTCACGGTGAACTGTGCGGGAACCCAGTGAGCGGTCAGAGTCATATCGCCGGTGACTTTCTCCGACTGGAAATACCACAGCACTGTCTCTCCCTCTTTTTCCGTATACCACCCGTCAAAGGTGTAGCCGGGCTTATAAGGGGTCTCGGGCTCTGTAAGGAATTCACCGTAGCGTACCTTCCGGGCTGCCACTTCACTTCCGCCGTCCGTATCGTACACAATGTTGAATCCACCGCGTACCGCGAAGAAAATGATCATTCCCACGATCACCACGATCAGGACACCGATCAGGCCGTCCAGAATGCGGATGGGAACATCCTTGCTTCCGTAAATGCCGCGGCCGAACCATTTTCCTTTCGGACGGATTGCTTCCTCCGGCCGCTGCGTCGTTTCCGACTGCGTGGTGACTTCTGCTGCCTTTTCTTCTGTATTCTCTGTTGTCACTTGTTCCTGATTCATAATTTTTCCTTTTCCTAATCTATCATAAGCAATTTCTATGTGCTGCGCACTCTCGAAATTGCAACCAATATTCGTATTCCGGACTGTCGTCCTTCATACTCATATTGTTTTACTCCCCACATAGAAAACATCCTTTACCTGCAAGCAGTCACGGATGTTTTCTATGGGTGAGTCTTATGTCATTACTTTCTTACCAGGTACTTTCTCATATCGATCGCGCAGGCAACCAGAATGATGAGTCCTTTGATCACATACTGCATGTTCATGTTGATGGACAGGAAGTTCAGTGCTACGAAGATGATTCTTAAGAGAAATACACCAAGTACGACACCACTGATCTTACCGGTACCACCTACGAAAGAGACCCCGCCGATAACGCAAGCTGCAATGGCATCACACTCGTAGTTCAATCCGGTATTTGCTGTGTTGGAACCGATACGGGAAGACTCGATGAAACCGGTCAGACCGTACATGGCACCTGCCAGTGTATGTACTAAAATGGTGGTTTTCATTACGTTAACACCGGATACCTTTGCTGCTTCGGGATTGGAACCTACTGCAAACATGTTCTTACCGAAGGTGGTCTTGTTCCAGATGAACCACATGATAACAACGATCAAAGCCGCCAGCCATACATAGTTGGGAATGGCGATTCTCGCGCCGCCGGCATTGAAGGAGATCACGCTTCCCTTTACCACATCGTTGAAGTGCTGATCCAGACCGGACAGAGGCTGACCGTTATTGCCGTTGATCATGATGTACATTAACAGTAAGCCGTATACGATCAACTGGGTAGCCAGAGTTACGATGAAGGGATGCAACTGGAATTTCGCTACGAAGAAACCGTTGACCCATCCCACGATACCGCCGACCAACAGTACGATCAGGATCACCAGAGGGATCGGAAGTACCGGAAGGTTCGGGAACATCTTGGTGGCATAAGTCACGGACTGCATCAGGGATGCCGTGATACATGCGGTCAGTCCTACCACACGTCCTGCGGACAAGTCGGTACCTGTCAATACGATACATCCTGCAATACCACAGGCAATGGGAAGGTTCGCCGCGGACAGGCTGATGATGTTGACAATGGAAGCCGCCGACAGGAAATTGGAGTTCTGGATGTAAGTGTAAATAATTGCTACGATCAGCAGGATGTATAAGGCATTGTTAAGTAAAAATTCTTTCCAATAGGTCTTCTTGTCTCTGCTGTCCAGCTTCTTGTAGTCTGCAAAATTTTGCTTTACGCCGTTAATTTTATTCTGAATTGCTTTGCCGGGATTCATACGCATATCCTCCTATACATATTTTGCAGCAAGAGACATGATCTCTTCCTGTGTCGTATTTTTGGCATCTACTTCTCCTGCCAGCTTACCGCCGCTCATGACAAGAATTCTGTCACATACACCCAGCAGCTCCGGCATCTCCGAAGATACCATCAGGACAACTTTGCCCTTATTGGCCAGATCGATGATCAGCTGGTAGATCTCGTACTTTGCACCTACGTCGATACCTCTGGTAGGCTCATCCAGCATCAGCACCTCCGGCTCTGTGAGAAGCCATCTGCCGAGGATAACCTTCTGCTGGTTACCACCGGACAGTGACCGGATCTTCGTCTTCTGGGAAGGTGTCTTGATATGCATGGCATCAATGGCCCATGCAGTGTCCTTCTCCATGGATTTATCACTCAGATAAAATCCTGCTTTTTTATGTTTCTTCAGACTGGAGATCACCGTGTTCTCCCGGATATTCAGGATTCCGAAGATACCGGTGGCACGACGTTCCTCCGTCAGAAGTGCAAAACCGTTTTTAATGGACTCTCTGGCATTGCGGTTTCTGACCTCTTTGCCGTCCAGTTTGATCACACCGTCTTTTCTGGTGGCCACACCGAAGATATTCTCCAGTGTCTCCGTTCTGCCGCTGCCGTCCAGTCCGGCCAGACCTACGATCTCACCCTTTCGAGCCTTAAAAGATACATCCTGCAGCAAGGAATATCTCGCGCTTAAGTGTTCTACCTCCAATGCCACTTCACCGGGCTTGTTGGTCTTGGGCGGGAACTGGTTGGTCAGTTCACGGCCTACCATCAGTTTGATGATCTTGTCTGTAGTCAGGTTCTGTGCAGGCTCTGTTGCGATCCAGGTACCGTCACGCATGACGGTGACTTCATCTGCGATCCGCAGGATCTCTGCCATCTTGTGAGAAATATAGATAATACCGCATCCTCTGTCACGAAGCATATTGATGATCTTGAACAGATGCTCCACTTCTTCTTCCGTCAGGGATGAAGTAGGTTCGTCAAATACAATGATCTTACTGTTGTAGGATACCGCTTTCGCGATCTCTACCATCTGCCTTTGTGATACCGGCATCGTACTCATGATTCTCTTGGGGTCTACAGCGATCCCCAGTTCTTCAAAAATCTTGTTGGTGTCTTCCAGCATCTTGTGCTCGTTGACCATAATGCCTGCTGTCATGGGATAACGGCCCAGCCAGATATTATCCATGACATTTCTTTTCAGTGCCTGATTCAGTTCCTGGTGAACCATGGCCACTCCGTTATTCAGTGCTTCTCTGGAATTTTTGAAATTGACTTCCTTGCCTTCCAGTTCGATCTTGCCTGCATCCTTACTGTAGATGCCGAACAGACACTTCATTAAGGTGGATTTACCGGCGCCGTTCTCTCCCATGAGCGCGTGTACCGTTCCTTTTTTTACGGTAAGGGATACATGATCCAGTGCCTTTACGCCGGGGAATTCCTTGCATATGTCTGTCATCTGAAGTAATACTTCCTGTCCCATACGCATCCTCCTATACATAAAGAGCGGCCGCTGCCAGATGCAGCAGCCGCTTCTTTTATTTACTTGTTATTCAGATCATTCTCCGGTGTAAGTAGCGTAAGGGATGTAGATCTTGTTGCTAACCTTCTCAGAGATGTTGAAGCTGTCGGTATCTGCCATCAGATCCTTGCCAGCCTGGATGTTCTTAGCCAGGTAAGCAATACCGTTTGCCATACCTTCTGCATCCTGCTTGATGGTACCGGTCATCTTGCCGTCTGCGATCAGCTGCTTGGCTGCGTCAGTTGCATCAACACCGAATACAGGAATGGTGGTGCAGTTGCCATCGCCTAAGTTGTAGCCCTTGTCATTCAGAGCGGAGATAACGCCTTCAGCCATACCGTCGTTGTTGCAGATAACCAGCTCGATCATGTTACCAGCGGACTCATTGTACTGAGACAGGTTGGTGGTCATGTAGTTGTTAGCTGCGGTTGCGGACCAGTTACCGTCCTGGTCAACCTGATACTTATCGGTATTGGATGCATCGAAGTACTCCAGAGCGGGCTTGCCTGCTGCGGTGATCACTGCATCTGCATCTTCTACGCCGTACTGGGTACGATAGATTGCTTCTACGTTACCTAACTGACCCATGAACATTGCGTAGCTGATCTTGCCATCGCCATTCAGATCAATAGCATCGAAGTTGTCTACTACATACTGACCAACCATCTTACCCTGCATATGACCTGCTTCGGGAGCATCGGTTCCAACGAATGCACACTTGTCATAGCTGCCTAATACCTTACCTTCATCCTCATCGGATTCTACCGCACGGTTGAAGAAGATAACGGGGATTCCTGCTGCGCTTGCCTTGTCAACGATGGCCTGGGAAGCGTCTACGGAACCGGATGTTACGATGTTGACGATCAGAAGGTTGGTACCCTGTGCAATAGCGGTATCGATCTGCTCGTTCTGGGTGGTCTGGTTACTGTTGCCGTCATAATTCTGGAACTTGATGCCTGCTTCGGTAAGCGCATTATCCAGTGCAGTACGCACGCTGGAGATGTATGTATCACTGTAGGTGTAATAGAATACTCCTACATTCAACTCTCCCTTTCCTCCGCCGCTCTTTCCGCACGCTACGAGGCTGAGCATCATAATGCCGACCAACAGTAGTGACATGAACTTTTTCATATAAAATACCTCCTTGTTTTGATGAAAATGTATGTGTTTCATCTCTTGATGAGGTAATTATATGGCATCTTGTACATAAAAGATATACAAAATCTTACGCATGGGGTTAAAAAATATACTATTCTGTACACATTTTGTTCATGTTCTGTACATAATTTGTAACTATTCAGAGCCGAAAAGCATTACATAATTTCGTCGAACGCTTGCATTCGTAAGAATTATGTAATGCTTATTCGGCGAAGTAACCACATGAGCAAAAGAATAGCTCTGAAAGAGCGGTTTTGCGAGTGGGGTTCTGAATAGTTACTTTCTCTCTTCAAAAGAGAACAATATCTTCTGGCTCTCCCGCTCGTACATGTTCTCTCTGGTCACAATAGTGGTGGCTGTGTCTATCACGCTGGGGCCGCCGGTCTGTCCGTTGATCAGGTTCGCTGCCGTCTCCACTCCCAGATACCCCATGGCATAGGGGTTCTGCACGATCAGGGCATCCACCTCCCCGGTCTCCAACATTCCCACAGAGACCACATTGGAGTCAAACGCCACCACCTGCGTCCTGTCTCCCCGGTCCAGATCCCGGATGGCCCAGCCCACACCGAGGCTGGTCCATTCGTTAAAGGTCACCACCACATTGATCCTGGAATCCGACAAAAGCATCTCTTTTGCTCCCGCTCTGGCATCCTCCGTGGTGGAAAGGACATTGATGGTGGTAATATCCTTTACTCTCGGGTCCTGCTCCACCGTCTGCCGGAATCCCAGTTCCCGTTGCTGCCCGTTGGCGGAATTCACATCATAATTCACGATACCGATATACAGTTCGTCTTCTCCCACCGCCAGAGCTGCTTCCGCCGCCTTCACACCGGCCTGCAGGTTATTGGTCCCAATGCGGCAGCTTACCATACTGCTGTTGACATCACTGTCAATGACAACGATCTTAATTCCTCTCTGGGCTGCCTGACCGATGATCTCCGCATTGGCATTGTAATCCACCGCAGAGAAAACGATCACATCCACTCCGTCCTCCATGGCCTGCCGCACCATCTCATTCTGGGTCACATAATCTTCTTCCGATTCCGGGCCGTTAAACGTAACATTCAGATTGTATTCCGTAGCCGCCGCCCGGGCACCCGCAAAGACACTTTTAAAAAAGGCGCTCTCCGTGGACTTCACGATCATAGCCACCTGGGTTTTCCCTGTCTCAGCTTCTTTTCCGCAGCCACTCATGCTCATAAGAAGCAGGACACCCGCAGCCAGCAGGGACAGTATTTTTTTTATTTTCTGTTTTCTCATACTTTCTCCCATCCTGCCGCTGCATTTTCTTCCACCTTTGGCATCCGTATGATCACAGTAGTGCCTTCATCCAGTTCGCTTTCTATGGAAAGACCGTACTCTTTTCCGAAATAAATCTTAATCCTGTCGTTGACGTTCTTGATGCCGATGCCAGAATTATCTCCCGGCTCCTTATGAAGGATCGACCGACACTGTTCCTCTGACATACCGACACCGTTATCCTCCACCCGGAAGACCACATCTTCCCCTTCGCTGTAGATGCGGATCAGAATCCGCCCTTCATCCACCATGCGGTCCAGTCCGTGATAGATGGCATTTTCGATAATGGGCTGCAGGGTGATCTTGTTACAGTAATATTGCAGACAGTCCTCTTCCACCTGAAACTCATAGGAAAACTGATTCTTATAGCGGAAATTCTGGATCTTTAAATAGCTTCTGGCATGCTCTACTTCTTTTTCAATGGTGATCAATTCGTGCCCCTTGCTGATACTGATACGAAACAGTTTCGCCAGAGCATTGACCATCTCCACGGCATCCTGACACCTTTCTTCCTCGCAGAGCCACCCGATGGCATCCAACGTATTATATAAGAAGTGGGGATTGATCTGGGCCTGCAGAGCCTTTAACTCCGTTTTGCGCAGGGAAATCTCTTCCTGACGTACCTGCTTCATCAGTTTCTGGATCTTTCTTACCATGTGCTCGTAGGACTGTGACAGTGCCTCGATCTCCGTGGTGCCTTCCACAGGCTGATAAACATATCCCGCAGCATCCTTTTCGAACTCTTCCATAGCCCGGATCAGACGCTGCACCGGATTGGTCACCAGTCTGGATACCAGAACACTGACCACCATGGTCGTCAGCAGAATGATTGTCAGCATGACACAGATGTTTCCCACCAGTTCCATCTCTTTGGCCGTCACCAGTTCACTGATATAGCTGACACCCACCACCTTCCAGTTACAGTTATCCAGCGCCCGGACACTACAGATCAGTTCTTCGGTCTCAAAGGAACCGTTGTGGCTCAGATCCAGTCCCTCCGTGGCTTCCGTCTTAAGACCCGAATACAGCAGCTGCTGTTGGGGATGATAGATGATCTCTCCGTTACTGTCTGTGATAAAGCAGTAGCCATGCTGTCCGATTCCCACATCGTCCACATAATCCGATATTTTGGAGAAACGGATATCAATGACTACCCGCAGCTTCTGTCCGTCTGCTCCGGGAATCTCCTGTAAGACCGATACCACCCAGGGATAATAGTCCTGCAACATAGATTCCACATGGGGTTCCGACAGATAGAGTACCCCGGGGCTGTAGGAATCCAGTTCGATATAAGACAGATCCTTCAGATAATGTCCCTTCAGAGTATGAGTTCCCGTATGGGAATCCACCAGCTTCCCCTGCTCATCATAGATATAGACCGCCACCAGATCCGACCGGACACTGCAAAGAGTCTCCAGTGTCTGCCCGGTACTTCCGCCGCTCTTTGTCAGATCCTTCTCGATCAGACTCATGATCTCCTGCATATCTCCGATGTAGTTAGAAATGGTATTGGAAGCCTGAGTCACCGCCTGTTCACTGCTGGTATGTGCCGCCTGTTTCATACTTCCGACATAAAGAGAAAAAAAGTAAAAAGTGGACCACAGCAAAAACAGGGTAACCAGTCCCACCACTAATGTCGTAATGATAAAAGAAAGGGACGTTTTTTGCTTCTTCATATCTTATTCTTTCTCCTGTCGCATGGCATTGGGAGATACCCCGCAATACTTTTTAAAGCAGTAGCTGAAATAATGCTGATCGCTGTAACCGCAGCGCTCCGCAATCTCCCGCATCTTCATGGAACTGCCCAGTACCAGTTCCCTTGCCGTTTCGATCCTCTTTTTCGTCAACAGATCCACGAAGCTTGACCCGGTCTCCTTTTTGATCAGGGCACTCAGGTAATTGGGGCTCACATGAATGCTGTTGCTGACGCCCACCAGAGACAGGGACGGATCCCCATACTCCTTGTCGATGATCTGCATGGCCTTTTCACACAGGATCTGGCTGCTCTTTTTCTTGCCCGCATTGACCAGTTCCCATACTTCCAGGCAAAGTGCCGTGAAACGATCCCTGGATTCCCGTATCGGACCTTCCAGCATGGCAAAACGCTGGAACAGGGCGGAATCTTCTGTCACCGTATAGGCAATGCGGATCAGCGCCGAGGACATCCGGAAGATCAGGAATTTGCATTTCAGGGCAGCATCCTGCTGCACCTCCAGTTTGCCAAATGCATCCTTCAGATAGTTTTCCAGTTCCTCTCGGGAACCACCACGGATCAGATTCTCCATCTGAGTAACACATTCCGCCGCCAGCTCCATGTCCATGGTGTTATCCCGCTCTTCATCGGCAATATAATGGATGTTGCTCTCTCCCGGAGTGCAATATCCCAATGCACTCATAGCTCCTCTGTAGGCCTCGTGGCATTCTCCCAGATGTTCTCTGATACGGCTGACACCGATATGACAATGCATTTTCAGAATGCGTTCCGTACTCTGTACCATCTCTCCCACGGCAATATGCAGATACCGGTCGAAGGTCGACGTGGTGGCCGCCAGCACTGCAATGATCCTGCCGTCCATGGCAAAAGAATAATGCTTCATATATTTTTGCAGTATCATATCCACGGAATGTACCAGTTCCGGTCTCGTACGGTTCTTCCCGTTGGTATCCTCCACCGTGATGGCCAGCACCACATACTGAAAGGCATTATTACGATCCTTCAAAAAGCCGTTGCCAACCGCCTGTTCCTGTAAAAGTTCCTCCCGGTCCTGCCCCTCAAAGCTGGCATAATCATCTAGCAAAAGGGGCAGAAAAAACTGTTGCAGATCCGGATTATCATGTTTTCTGGCATCAAATTCCGCAAAGATTCCGTCGATCTTAAGCTTGATCTTCTTCAGTTCTTCCGTCAGATCCACCATAGTGATAGGTTTCAACATATAACTGATGATATTGTACTGGATGGCCTGCTGGGCATAAGAAAATTCATCGAAGCCGCTTAAGAAGGCGATCTGTGTGGTAGGACGTACCTCTCTGACCTGTCTTGCCAGCTCGATTCCGGAGACAAAAGGCATCCGGATATCCGTAAGCAGCAGATCCGGTTCCATCCTCTCCACCAGTTCCAAAGCTTCGATGCCGTTCTCCGCTTCCCCCACGACTTGAAATCCGATGCTCCCCCAGTCGATCTTCCTTATGATTGCTCTGCGTAATTCCTCTTCGTCATCTGCCACTACGATTGTATACATCGCTGTCCCTCTCTGGTATGTATTATTTTAAGGTAAGTATCTTCCCGGAAAACGCAATGGGAAGGGATATTTTTCTGGTACTGTTTTCGCCTGCAAACAGAATCTGGGCAATGCCGTCAGCCGATACGGACGCAATCCTGCCGGTTCCGTATTTCTGATGCTGTACTTCCCGTCCGGACTCACAGGCTGCGATGCAGGCCTCCACTTCCCGTGGCGGCAGCTTCTGCACCTTTTTGTCCGGTGTCTTTAGCAGCGAGCCTCTGATCCCGACAGCCGTACCGGTCTTTCTTACAGCGTTTAACGGCTTCGTTTTCTCAAACACTTCTCCTGAAAAAGCAGAGGTCAGATTCGGTCCAAAGGTAAATACATACAGCTGTTCCTTCGCTCTCGTCATTCCCACATAATAAAGCCTTCTCTCTTCCTCATAGGCATTTGCCTCCGGGGAATCCGATACACAGCCCCTCCCCGGAATCTGGGAAGGGATCACTCCCGCCAGCATATCCGCCAGATACACTCTTGTGTATTCCAGTCCCTTGCTGGAATGGATCGTGGACAGGATAAACTTACTCTTCGGATCCCCGCAGCCCTCTCGCATCATCTCCTGCAGCTTCTGTAATCTTGCAGGGAAATCAAACAGGCTGTTCTCCTGATCTCCCAGGGCCTTTAATATCTCCGCCTTGCCACTGTCCAACCCGTGGGTATCCATGAATTCCTGATATCCCATATAATTCAGGATCCGGTAGATAGCTTTTCCTGCTGACTCATACCGCATATTGTCCAGATGGGTAGCCAGTGCCTTGCACTGTTTTCTGGTGTAAACGGATACCTCATCCATTTCCGCCACCGTATCCAACAGTGTCAGTCGTCTGGTATTGGCATCCACCGCCTCCATGGCCGCCTTTTTGCTGATACCGGCTCCCATTTTGTAATAGATCCGAAGAAATGCCTCCCCATCCCATGGATCCAGAGACAACTGAATAAAATCACAGATATCGTTGACCACCGGATGGGAAAAGAAGGTCATATCCGAATTTTTCACCCGGTAGGACAATCCTTTACGTTCCAACAGATCAATGATGGGAAGTGCACTTTCGTTATTCCGGTATAATACTGCCGTCTCCTTTCACAGTCCTGGGCTACTTTCAGCAGATAATTGTACTGTCCCTGTCTGGATACTGCCTTGATCTCTGTAACGCAGCCACCACCTTCTCTGGCCGCGGTCATCTTCTTCGGATGTCTGTTTTTATTCTTCTGGATCAGAGTATCCGCCGCCCGGACGATCTCCTGCCTGCTGCGGTAATTGGTCTCCATGAGAAGGATCCCTGCTCCCGGGTGTCTGTCCTCAAAGGAGACAAGTGCCTGCGGGTAAGCTGCCCGGAAGCCGTAGATACTCTGGTCTTCATCTCCCACCATAAACAGATTCCGGCTCTGCGCCGCCAGCAGGTCGATCATATCATGCTGTATTTTCGAAGTATCCTGCGCTTCATCCACACAGAAATACCGATACTGCTCCCTGAAATGTGCAAGTACCTCAGGATACTGTTCCAGAATTCTGAGGGCGTAGATCATCTGATCATCGTAATCGATCATCTGCATCTGCCTGAGTTTCGCATTATAAGTACGGAATATCTCCGGGAATTTCTCCACATCCGTGTCCATATCCCGGATTTTCTCCGGTGTCAGACGCATATTTTTCGCATAGGTGATATCCAGCTGGGTCTCTTTGATATCATTTTCCGTGGCGTATTTCCCCGTTACTTCCAGAAAAGACTGTTTGACGGCCGCCGGGCTTCCTTGTCTGCCACCTGAAAAGGCGTTTTCCCGGTACGGTAGGCAAAATATTGCAGTACCTTCTGGGAGATGCCGTTGATGGTGCGAAACTCCAGCCGCTCTGCATCCGCTTCTCCAAACATCCCCGCAAACCGCCTGCGCATATCATTCGTTGCCGCCACCGTATAGGTCACTGTCAGGATCGACTCCGGTGTTATTCCCAGGCAATAGATCATATAGCCCAGTCTGCTGACCAGTACGGTGGTCTTACCGCTTCCTGGAACCGCAAGAAGCAGTACCGGACCTTCCGTGGCCTGTACCGCCTGCATCTGCTGTTCGTTTAACTGTATGTGATAGTTCCGTACAAATTCCGTAAAATTCAATTCATTGTCCCACTTTCCGCCTCTGGCGTTTTTCTGCCTTCCTTTGTCGCTATCGGCTCACCGTCCAGTACTGCATCCAGAAGGATACCATTCTCATCGTAAGACAGTTTTAAGGAGAAAAAGGGGCGGTTCTCACGAAGCAGCCGGAAAAAGATCTTGTCCCCTTCCCAGAGATCCAGTTCCTCCACCTTATTGATCTCCACCCATTCCAGCGTTCCTTCGTCACACTCCCTCGGTTCCCCCGTAAATCCATCCGCCGTATACAGGCACATATACTCACAGACGTCCCGGTATAAAAAGGTGATGATTCCCCGGAACCGGTAGGCCGTCAGAGTATACCCTGTCTCTTCCTTTACTTCCCGGAGCACACAGTCCTCCGGCTTTCGTCCGCCTCGAAATGACCACCCACGCCGATCCATTTGTCTTTGTTAATGTCATTTTCCTTCTTCACCCGGTGAAGCATCAGATATTTTCCGTCCTGCTCGATATAGCAGAGCGTTGTCAGATTTCTGAGCTGCTGTATACTCATTTTCTTTCTCCTCTATATCCCTATCCTCTGAAAAATCTGCCCAAAATTATTATTTCTTACAATGTTCCGCAATGGCTGCGATCGCTTTCTCCATCTGGAACGGTTCCGCCAGATGTGCATTCATTCCGGCGGTCAGACATTTCTTCGCATCTTCTTCATACGTCAGCGCATTTTCCCTATTCCTCACATTACAAATCCATTTTTGCATTTGAATGCATACTTAATTTATTTTACCATATTGACTGCCGGACGGCAACCTTATTGCTCCAGCAGATAGAGTAAACTTACAGTCAGTTGGAGAGTCGCAGAAGATTCCCTGCTATGAA